>ERZ808028.22-NODE-22-length-206027-cov-10.025666_pt1 | contig 206027 bp, 213 predicted proteins | sample MGYA00380184_ERZ808028 | MGnify/ENA primary metagenome ERZ808028 (study PRJEB31490, sample SAMN06133397) | mouse gut metagenome | isolation source: J8_1 | host: mice | place: China: Chengdu | collected 2015-05 ...
TTCAGTCACGTACTATTTGTACGCTCCTTCTTTCATTTGCTTCCTTGTCCCTCTTACATCTGATCACGCATAGAATTATGTTTATTACAAAACCGAGAAACAAGTGACCCCTACGGGATTCGAACCCGTGTTACCGCCGTGAAAGGGCGGTGTCTTAACCGCTTGACCAAGGGGCCATATTTAAAGAATTATATCATATTTACTTTTGTTGTTTCAAGTTTTATTCACTCGCCCGAATCAACATTTACAAGTATATGTCATGATTCATATATACGTCAACCGTTTTTTTATTTTCTTTTTATTTAATTTATTTTAGCATCCATCGAAAAATATTCCTTCTATATAATACCCAATTGATGTCCTTCTATACATCTCCATAAAAAGTATATTCCATTCATTTTAATCTTTAAAAACACAAAAGTTCACTTTTCTTCTTTCATAATATACAAAGCTATCGCTACTATACTAATTCACTTTTCAATTGCTATTGTCATTGCCAACTCCCCAATCATCATAAATAAATTGCAAAACCTCTATAAGAAGCATCATAAAGAAAAACTATTTCCCTAATCATAAAACATGCTGAGTAATGTACTTTCACATCCACTCAGCATGTTTTAATCCTTCAAACAAAATAATTTAGCATCAAATCATAACCACTTTTAAAAACTTTCAAATACGAATTGACTCTTTCAGCACGATTCGTCCTTTACATTGCCCACAACGATACTTTTTTACATCCATTCTTCGCTTCTTTTCATATTGCAAAGTACAACTTGTACATTGATAACGATGAAGTAGTGTACTCTTTCTTTGAATGACTAACGGCTTACAATATCGAGGCGAATTTGTCGTTTTCAATAACTTCTTAAAGTCTTGATCGATATGACGATATCCTCTACCTTCTAAATGCAAATGATAGTGACAAAGCTCATGTTTAATAACACCGACTAACTCCTCTAAGCCGTGCAACTCCAATACGAGGGGATTAATTTGAATGGAGTGATCCCCCAACATATAACGACCGCCTGTTGTTCTTAACCTTTTGTTATACATCGCTTGATGAAGGAAAGGTTTATGAAAAATCGATTCAGAAATTTCCTCCACCAACTGTTGCAATTCTGCTGTAGACAACATCTTCTATACTTCTTTCTTCTTTGGAGGAATCATCGTTAATGAAATACGGCCTTTCGCAGCGTCCACTCCGTCAACCCACACAGTAACAATATCTTCAGAAGATACGACATCTAATGGATGTTTTACAAAACCTTTCTTCAATTTAGAAATGTGAACGAGCCCGTCTTCAGTAACACCAATATCAACAAATGCACCGAAATCTACTACATTTCGAACAGTTCCTTGCATTTCTAACCCTTCATATAAGTCTTTGGCATCTAATACATCTGCTTTTAATAAAGGTTGAGGATAATCATCTCGCGGATCACGGTTTGGTTTTTGTAACGTCTCTACAATATCTTTTAACGTAACTTCTCCTACATCTAATTCTTCAGCTAGCTTTTTCAAATCAATATTTGCTAAAGCCACAATTAATGCTTCTTTTCCTAAATCAGCTTTCGTTAAGCCTACTTTTTCTAATACTTGTTCAGCCAATGGATAACTCTCGGGGTGAATACCTGTTGCGTCAAATGGATTTTTTGCATTAGCAACTCGTAAGAATCCGATTGCTTGCTCATATGTTTTCGGTCCTAGTCTTGGTACTTTTTTCAATTCCGTGCGTTTCGTATAAAGACCATTTTCTTCTCTTGCTTTCACAATATTTTCAGCCACAGTTTTAGATAATCCGGCAACATATTGTAATAAAGAGGCAGATGCTGTATTCACATTAACTCCTACACGGTTAACTGCCGTTTCTACAACAAAAGATAATGAATCTGATAACTTTGCCTTTGATACATCATGTTGATATTGACCTACACCTACAGAACCCGGCTCTATTTTAACAAGCTCGGATAATGGATCTTGTAAACGTCTTGCAATTGACACGGCGCTTCTTTCTTCTACTTGTAAATCTGGGAATTCATGTCTTGCCAATTCAGATGCTGAGTATACGCTGGCACCCGCTTCATTCACAATGACATACGAGATGCCATCTTTCGCTTCTTTTAAGCATTCTGCTATAAATTTCTCAGTTTCTCTCGAAGCTGTTCCATTCCCGATTGCGACAATTGTAATAGGATATTTCGCTAAGTAATTTAAAACAATTTTTTTAGCATCTTCTTTTCTCGCTTTAGGCGGATGTGGATACATTACCGAAACTTCAAGCAATTTCCCAGTCTCATCTATTACTGCTAATTTACATCCAGTTCTAAATGCTGGGTCTACACCTAACACGACACGACCTTTTAAAGGTGGTTGTAATAATAAACTTCTTAAGTTTTCCGAAAACACATGAATGGCTTGTGTTTCTGCTTTTTCCGTTAAATCCGTTCTAAATTCACGCTCAACAGACGGTGCAATTAAACGTTTAAATGAATCTTTAATCGCTTCTTTAATTTCTTCTGACACAGGAAGTGATGACTGTTTTAAAACCGTACGCTCAATCGCACCAACAATCATTTCTTCTGGGAAACGAATACCTACGCGGAGTACCTTCTCTTTTTCTCCTCTATTTAAAGCAAGCGTACGATGTGGCACAATTTTCTTCAATGGCTCTTCATAGTCATAGTAAATGCCGTATATTTCTTTCTCATCTTCCGCTTCTTTACGTACAGAAGAAGTAATCGCCCCTGATTCTAATGCCGCTTTACGAACCATCGTCCGAATATTTGCATCATCTGCTATATTTTCTGCGATTATATCACGTACACCAGCTAAAACGTCTTCAATTGTCATTAGTTCATGCTCTTCATTTAAATAAGGAGTTGCCAGTTCCTCTAGACTCTCCTTTGGGAATTGCATAAACTGTTCTGCTAAAGGAGCTAATCCTTTTTCTTTTGCAATTGCCGCGCGCGTTCTTCTTTTTTGCATATATGGGCGATATAAATCCTCAACTCGTTGTAAAACTGTTGCTTCCGTAATTTGCTTTTTCAACGTGTCGTCTAATTTACCTTGTTCTTCAATAATCCGTAACACTTCTTCTTTTCGTTGCTCTAGATTTGTAACATATTGGTAAGATTCTTCAATATTCTTAATTTGCACTTCATCTAAAGAGCCTGTCGCTTCTTTACGATAACGTGCAATGAAAGGCACTGTATTTCCTTCTTCCAATAATGCGATTACTTTCTCTGTTTGCTTTATTGGCACTCCCGCTCTTGTTGCTGTTAATTGATAAACTGTTTTCACAAAGCCAACCACCTTTCTACTATGTATTTATTTTACCATATTTCCACACGACTACTTACTTTATCTGATTGTGAAAATCTAACGCACATCAAACGATTTCATCCGTAACCATAAATGAAATAGCTAGAAATTTACAAACAAAAACAAACCTACTTCCCTTAACGAAGTAGGTTCCCAGCGATAAATGTCACATCGTCGTTAGCAAATGATTCATTCATTGCATTACGATACAAATCATATACATTTCTAGATTTCTTCAATAAACTCGACGGACTTCTCAAAGTGATACCATCAGAATGCAGGAAAAATAGATCACCTATTTGATAGGCGATTTGTTGTGACCTCAACTTCAAAGGGCGGCCAGATAAATAACCGCTAACTGGAAGTGGATAAACCATTTTCTCACCATTCCGCAAAATATAACATTTGATATTTCCTACACAACTGTAATGAATAAGTTGTTCCTTAAAATGAACTTTAAAAACTGCTACTGCAGCCCCTCTTTTTTGAATCATATATTCATTACAACGTTGGAGTAATTCATCGACAGTTTCAAAGTGATAACGTGCTAGGATCATCGGAATGATTTCTGCAGATTGCTTGGCAACAGGACCGTTGCCAAGACCATCTGCAATTGCACATATAAAATACTCTTCTTCTGCATACGTAAAGTAAGCATCGCCAGATTCTAAGTTACCTTCTTTCGCCTGATTATAGACAAATACTTCTATCGCATCATTACGAAGCTCATTCATCCAAACCACCACCAGAGGACTCAGCAATTTTCTCTTGCAACTTTTTAATCGCCTTACGTTGCAATCTAGAAACATGCATTTGAGAAATCCCTAAAATTTCGCCTGTTTCCTTTTGGCTTAATTGGTCAAGATATGTATATTGAATAATTTGCTTCTCACGTTCAGACAATACGACTAATGCATCAGCCACTAATAAACGTAAATTTGTTTGTTCATAACCTTCATCTTGATTGCCAATCAAATCAAACAGTGTCATCGTTCCGCCCTCTGAATCTGCATCTAAAGTGTGATCCATAGAAAGGGTTTGATAACTGCGCCCCATCTCCATCGCCTCAAGCACATCTTCTTCACGAACTTCCAAGTAATCAGCAATTTCATAAATTTGAGGTGATCTCTGTAATTCCGCTGTTAAAACTTCAACAGCACGTTTTATTTTAGGACCGAGCTCTTTGATTCGCCTCGGAACATGCACAGCCCAAGTTTTATCTCGCATAAAACGCTTCATTTCACCAATAATCGTTGGGACTGCAAATGCTTCGAAATTTCGTCCGAAATCTGCATCATAACGCCTGATAGCACCAAGTAAACCGAGCATCCCTACTTGTACAAGATCTTCATGAAATGATTTCCCCGCAGAATATTTTAAAGCCAAGGATTGCACGAGTCGTTCATAATGCAGTACAAGATTCGTTTGTGCTTCTTCATCTTCACTTTCTTGATAAGCAGCAATCCATTCTAATACTTCTTCTTTTGTTGTTGACTTAGGAGGAGACTCTTCTGACATCGTTATCCACCCGCTCTCCACCAAGATACTTCGTCATAAGAATCGTAACCCCCTCTTCACGAAGGACCTTTACTTCATCCATGAGCGCTTCCATTAAATACAAACCAAGCCCACCTTCTCGTAAGAAAGCTACATCCACACCTTCTTCATAAGGGCCAACTTGCTTTTTCGTTTCCTCAAAATCAAAACTGCTGCCATTATCTGCAATCATAATTTCCATTTTATCTTCAAATAAAGCACAGCCTACAACTACATCACCATCTTGATCTTTATAAGCATGCTCGACTGCATTTGTTACCGCTTCACTTGATGCAATTTTCAAATCCTCAATTTCTTCAAATGAAAAACCAGCACGACTCGCAAGTCCAGATATCGCCAATCTTGCTACGCCAATATACTGTTTTTTAGCAGGTACTCTTATTTCGACATAATCATACGGTTGCATCATTACTTCCACCTTTCTTTACCTCGATGTCAATAATTTTATCAATCCCCGTAATCTTGAAAAGACGTTCTACCCTTTCGTTTACGCCGATTATTTTCACATATCCATTTACTTTTTGTAATGCTTTATAAAAACCAATCAATACACCTAGTCCCGTACTATCGATATATTCAACTGTCGATAAATCAATTACGACTTGAACATCTTCGATATGTTGTACAGCTTCCAAACGTTCTTTTAACACGGGAACTGTAAATGCATCTATTTCACCAATCACTTCAAAATGATGTGTTAAATTTTCTTCCAATACTTTTACTTGTAGATCCATAATAAAATCGAACCTCTCTTTAGCTAATTTATTTAAACTGCGACATACCCATTATATGACATAATCTATATGTACCCATTACACTTAACTTGAAACCTCTTTTTTCAAAATAACAATTGTAAAGTCATCATGTAACGTAAATTCTTGCATCTCTAATAACCTTTCATAAACAACATCGACCATTTGTTGTGCTGAATCATCTTTCATCTCTAACAATAATTCTTGAATGACCAATTCGCTAATGAAGCCCGTCTCAGTTTTCGTTTCAGTAACACCGTCTGTCATCATGACGATAAAATCACCTTCTTTTAAAATCACAGAACGTTCTTCATACATAACGCCATTTTGCACGCCGAGGAGTAACCCATCCGCATCCAACTCATAAAACTTTTTCTCTTTGTGGCAATAATGTAGTGCAGGCTCATGACCAGCTGAAGCATAAGTGAAAACGCTGTTAATTTCACTATATTCTCCGTAAAACATCGAAATAAACATTGAGTCATCAATGTTTTCTTCCACTTGTCGGTTAATCACTTCAAGCACACTACCTGGATTTACATGCGAGTGTCTCAAACGATCCATCCCTAACTTTATAATTGACATACATAAAGCTGCTGGAATTCCTTTTCCAATGACATCCGCAATTGCCACACTTATATGATCTTCATCTTTATTCATAAAGTAAATATAATCGCCACTCATTTGCTTAGCAGGAACACTTACATAACCCACATCTAAACCTAAATAATGCGGTACTTTCGTTTTCAGTAATGTATTTTGTACTTGTGCAGCAATTTTCATTTCAATATCTAATTCTTCTTGCTTTCGAATTAAACTTTGATGTTCTTGCAATGCGAGTCCATAATGAATCATCACTTCTATTAAAAAATCAAACGAATGCCACAATGCAGAAGGGGCATCTGGCAACATTTCCTGTAGTGAAGCCTTATGAATACCGATTACATCTTCAGGAGAAATCTCTTTTTCTATAAACTCCCTACTAAACTTTTGGCCGACATATAAGTCTTGCTCATTTTGCGAATCCATATATTTATGCAAAATCTCTTTATATTGCTCTGTCGTTTTCTTCGGCACTCTCTACATTCCCCCTTATCTCAACCATTTAATTGCTGTAATAATCGTACCTTCTCCTTGTTTGGTAATAATATCGAACTCATCCATCAACCGCTTAACACCTGGCATTCCAGCTCCTAAGCCACCTGATGTTGTATAGCCATCATCCATCACTTTACGTATATCAGCAATTCCTGGTCCTTCATCTGCAGCAACAATGGAAATCCCATTTAAATCACCCTTATATAGTCTTGTAATCTCAATTTTACCTCTACCTGCATACAAATAAATATTTCTTGCTAATTCGCTAATCGCCGTTGTAATTCTAGCTTGGTCTACCGTGCCAAATCCTACTTCTTTTGCTTCGTTTCTTCCTAATTGACGAGCCGCAACAATATCCCATTCCGTGTAAATTTCAACCGAAGAACGGTACTCCATAATTATTCCTCCAATTCTTTATGAAGCTTATCCAGCCCGTTCTCAAGATCCAGTGCTGTCATAACATTTTTCAAACTAATCCCTAATTCGATTAAAGTGATTGCTACAGCGGGTTGGATGCCCGTTATAATTACTTTTGCTCCCATGAGACCAGACATCTGTATAACATCACCTAAAACTTTCGCAATAAATGAATCAATAAAATCAATTGGCGTTAAATCAATGACAACGCCTCTCGCATTCGTTTCATGTATTTTTTCCAATAAATCTTCTTGAAATTGAATCGCCTTTTGATCATCGAGCTCCCATTGGATTGAAACGATTAGAGTATCTTTTAATTTTAATATTGGGATGCGCATATTCATTCACTTTCAACCTCCACCATTTTTCGATTCGTTAATTTCAATGCTTGCTGCATACCGCGTCTCAATGTACTAGTCGTCGTATAATCTACTAATTCAATTCCTAATGCTACAATTGTTTGAGCAATTTCTGGACGAATCCCTACAAGCATACATTTTGCTCCAACTAATCTGACCGCATCCGCAGCTTGGATAATATGATGTGCAACCATCGTATCGACAACAGGTACCCCAGTGATATCTAACAATACGACTTCAGCACGTTGCTTCACGACTCCATCTAAGAGATTTTCCATAATTAATTTCGCACGCTCGGTATCAATTGTCCCTACTAAAGGCATGACTGAAATCTTATCAAATACTGGAATTAAAGAAGCCGATAATTCTTGCAGCGCAATTTTTTGTAAACGTAATGTTCGTTCCCACTCCACTGAATAAGCTTCAATAATGCTGTTGCGTAAAGGAGAAATCCATTCATTAAAAGTTCTTACATAATACCTTAAATTCGCATCATTAATTATGCCCTCTTCTTCTAAAACATCAAAAACGATATCAGAGAAATGTTCAATAGATTTATTTACGAATTTAATAGACCAACCGAAACGAACAATTTTCTCTGTAAACTCGGTTAGTTTCTCAGAGTTAATGTCATCACTGACTAACACATTCGAAGTCATTAATTCCGCAAACTCTCTGCTCGTTTTATCTACGACCCCTTCAGGCATATAATCAAAAAAACGATCGCCTTTCTCTTCTTCCATTCTTACTTGCCAGCGTTGCAGGATTTCTTCCATGTGCACGTTAATGCTTTCTGATAATTGCTTATTCATCATACTTTCGCAATCCTCCTAATTTATCTCTTTATTCTATTGTAACTAAATTTCATTAATAATACATAGTTTTCCTCATAAAAAAAGCGCATATCCACCGACAATATAATAAAAAAGCCATCTAGAAGGATTTTTCAACATTTCCTTCTAAATGACTTAATTATTCTGTTGAGAGTTTGTGCTAGATTTTTATGCCATGCAGATTTTTGAGATTCAAGAAGAAAGATATTTCCAAAAACTCGAGTGTAAATCTCGCATAAAAACCATTGGTCCATTGTTATGTATTAACTAAATTTTAAAAGGCCTAAACTTACTTCTAATGCACTGTCAACACGTTCCATTAGTGCATCGTCTAGTTGCGTTATTTTATCAGTCAAGCGCGACTTATCTATTGTGCGAATTTGTTCGAGCAGGATCACTGAATCCCGCTCGAAATGATACTTTTTCGCATCTATTTCTACATGAGTCGGCAATTTAGCTTTCTGAATTTGCGCTGTAATCGCCGCAACGATCACAGTCGGACTAAACCGATTGCCAATGTCATTTTGAATGACAAGTACTGGTCTAGTCCCACCTTGTTCAGAGCCAACGACTGGTGACAAGTCCGCAAAAAAGACGTCTCCTCGTTTTATTGCCAAGATTTCACCCTCCGCTAACGATTCGTTCCATCGTATGTTGCGCTTCAATCTCTACATGCGCACACTCAGTGGCAATTTCTAAATTAATATTCGACATTTCCATATAACCTTTCATCATTTGTTCATAAACGACTTCTGGTTGACGATTTGCCTCATATCTCTTTGTAGAAATATATACAAAGCCTTCACGCTCATCGTGACGAACGATCGTATGTTCATTTTCATTCAACATATTTCTTGGAATCTTAAGAATCACTTCACGCATATTTTTACCCGAACGCAACGCTAGCACCTCCAACAAAACCGCTCACTCTATATACATCTCAATCATAGCATTTTTTGCAAGTTAAGAGAAGTCAATTTTAGCGTTTGTTCGACAAAACTTTACAAAGCGTTCTTAATTTTAACATTCCACATGATAATTTGCTTAATTCTTATAAATTCTCGGGACTCGTTTTGAAATAGAAACAGCGATTTCATAAGGAATACTGTCTATTCTGTCTGCCCATTCTTCAATCGTTACTTCTTCATTGCCTTGGTTGCCAATTAATACCACTTTCTCCCCTACAGGATAAGATTTTGGCAACTTAATCATACATTGATCCATGCAAATCGTTCCTACGATCGGCATTCTTTGACCATCAATTAATACTTCTTGCCCGCGTAAACCTCGCTTTAATCCATCTGCATAGCCAATTGGAATTGTTCCAATCCATTCAGCTTTTGTACTCGTATACGTTCCACCATAACTTATTGGCGCATTTATTTCTACTTGTTTAACAAACGTTAATTCTGTTTCAATTGATAAAGCACTTTCTAATTGAAAAGGCAATTGCTGTTCTACAAAAGAAGATGGTGCAATGCCATATAAACTAATGCCGAATCGAACAGCGTCAAAGCCATATTCAGGATAGAGTAAAGTAGCTGCACTGTTTGATACATGCACTAAACGTGGTTTAGTCGGGAATAATGCGATTAGTTGCGAAAATTTTTCACATTGCATGGCAGTTGTTTCACGTACACCATCATCTGCTGAAGAGAAATGTGTAAAGACGCCATCTAATTCAAAAATCTTTTGTCCTTCTAACACTTCTATAATCTCTTGTAACTGATTTTCTTCACGCACACCAACTCTACCCATGCCACTATCAATTTTCACATGAACTTTAATCGGCTTCTCGATGTCATTATGTCCATCTAAAACTGTTTTTAACCAAGATGCATCGGATATCGTGACAGTAATCATTAAATCAGAGGCTACTTTGGCAAAGCTAGGCGGAACTGGCGCCATCACTAAAATATCACTTTCAATTCCTGCTTTACGTAACTCAATCGCTTCGTCAGGCGTTGCTACTGAAAGCATTTTAGCGCCAGCTTCCAATGCTGCTTTCCCTACCTCTGTAATGCCATGTCCGTAACCATCTGCTTTCACCACTGCTATTATGACGGTTTCTTCTTTTAAAAAGTTTCTTAGTGATTGAACATTATGCTGAATTGCTGCTAGATCTACGATTGCTTTTGTTGGACGATAATATTGTGTTTCCGTCATGTTTATCCCTCATTCTATGTTGTACTCTCTCTATTATCTGTGTTTTCCATCTACTTCGTCAATCATCTTTTATCGACAAATACCGCTTTCTGTCCTAAAAATGATTACTTCAAGCTACTCGGTGCCATTGACATCGCCACTTCAATCATTTCATCTGTCGTTAAATTATCAGACGCTAGGAAAAATGATTGACCACCACTTTCCCAACGGATCGAATGCTCTGTTAATGCTGCTACTGTAAAGCCTAAATCTACAGGGTCACCTTCAACCGAAACAGGCAACTCACCATTTACCGGCAAACTTCTTTCTTGCACAAGTGTAAATTTCTTCTCTCCTTCATAAGCCATGAAAATTCGTTCACCATCTGCTGTCTTCATCACTTTTTCTTCCTTTAACACAACACCTTCCCACTCAATCGTCGGATATTGCGTTTGAATAGACGCTTCTCCCCCAGTATCTGTCGAATCATCTTCAGAATCTGAGTCTTTCTCTTCATCGTCGTCTACATCATCTTCATTACCATCTGCTTTTTCACTATTTTTCAAATCAATTGCATAATCTTCTTTTTTACGTTCAATACCTAACGCAATTTTATCAAATGTAAATGTAATTTGCTCTTCTTGATTTTCATTAAACACAGATACTTTTTTAGGTAATAACGTCTTTTTATCAATCGTGATTTTTTGTGTCGGCAAAATTTTCTGATGGTTATTTCTTGTCTTTGTTTCAAACACATACACTTTATCTTCTTCAGTCATCGTTGCATTTTCGTCTAAAGCAATGTCTTTAGCAAGTGCTTCAATTAAATATCCTTGGCTATTTTCTTTTGGCCACTCACTCTGGAACTGATATGTTTTTCCTAAGGACGGAGCCACAACGAATACACCTTTTTCATTGCGCACAATCATTTGTGATTCTCCGCTCGCTTCTTCCGTTACATTAACACGGTAAAAATCGGGCTTTGTATGCCATACTTCAACTTGGTAATTACGTGGTTCTGCACCCGTTTTGATTTCCATCTTTGCAGTGAGTTCATAGCCTTTTGAATCATCCCATTTCCCACTCAACTTTTTAACAACATCTTCTTTAGATGGACTTCCACAAGCGACCAATAACAGCAGGGTAAATAGGCAGAGTACTAGTAGTTTTAGACTTCGCAATTTTTCATCCTTTCTCTTTCAATCAGCTACCTTATTGTATGAGAAGGCATTTTTAATTATGCTTGTAAAATCACTTGAGCCGCTGCTACAGTTTTCGTATGTGTAATCGACACAAAACCATTTATTTCATGACCATCAAAAAATAGGAGCGGCTTGCCATTTTCGGCTGAGAGTATTTCAATATCTAAAAAACTACAACTAGCTCCAATCCCAGTACCTCTCGCCTTAGAAAAAGCTTCTTTCGCTGCAAAACGTCCTGCTAAAAACTCTATTTTACGACTATCTGAGTGACTTTCATAAATTTGGAGTTCTTGATTCGTTAAAACTCGGTGGCGAAATTTCTCTGAACGCCCATCCAAGCGGGCAATCCGATTTAGTTCAACGATATCTAAACCAATTCCTGTAATCATTTGACCTTCTCCTTTCCCTTAAATGCTATGAATATGTATAATATAGTAGATTGAGGTGAGAAAAAATGTTTAACCGTAGAGAAAGCTTTTCCGAATATATTCGACTATACCCTGTGATTTCCATTTTAATCGCATTAAATATCGGGATTTATCTATTAACTTGGCTTCCGGGTATCGGTGAAGAACTTTATTTTTTGGGTGTTGGCAGTAATGGTTTAATTGCAGCAGGTGAATGGTGGAGATTTTTCACACCTATGTTTTTACATTTAAACTTTAGTCATATTTTATTTAATATGTTCAGTTTATTTGTGTTTGCACCTGAGTTAGAGAAATTATTAGGGAAAATGCGTTTCATCACTTTATATTTAATTGCTGGACTTTTTGCGAATATCGCAACTTATTTCATCCATGATTATGATTATGCTCATGTCGGTGCGAGTGGAGCAATCTTCGGGTTATTTGGCGCATATGGTGCACTCGTTTATTATACTAAAAACACTTTACCACAACTACGCCAAGTAATGTTACCGCTTATTATTATTAGTGTTGTCATGACTTTTATCCAATCCAATATTAATATTACAGGACATATTGGTGGTCTGATTGTCGGATTTTTAATCGGGCTCAGTTATTTTAATCCAAAAAGAATTGTTAGTTGGAAAAAAACGAGAAAATAATGGCATAAGAAAAGAGCGAAGGAGTAAATTAATCTTCTTCGCTTTCTTCTATTTCTACATGAGATACTGCAACTTGATGTGCTTTCGGTTTGTACCAATCAAAAATTCTCTTCGCTTCTTGTTCGTCCATATGTTTCACTTCTGCATAAAATGCTAATTGCCCTGACTTTACTGCCGCATCAATCGTTGCCACTTGGCGTTTTTTATGAAAATAATTTTGACGTATTTGCATCGATTGTATTTGCTTCTTTTTCATAAAAACAGTATTTAAACTAATTCCTCTAAAGCGAAGTGTCAATTGATTTTCCATTAATAGATAAGCCCCGGAGTAATGACGCCAAACACCTAAAGCAATGACAAGCGGGATAATGATGAGTGACAATAAACCGTAAGGATAAAAATAATACGATAAGCCAATAACCAATGGAACAGTCCATACATATTGAATACGATAATAAAACCTTTTACCACGGGACGGTAATTTATGCGTAGGAGCGTCCGTTATTAACTCTGGGAAAAGTTCTTTCAAGATTGCTTGAATTTTACCTCTTCTCACCAAAGGAAGTAGTTTAATTTTTACGCCTTCTCCTTCGATCCCGCCTCCTGCATTGTCGATAATGACAGTCGCATAGCCGAATATTTGACGAAATGGACTTTCAACAATCCGCACACTTTGCACGCGTTTAAGCGGAATGGTCACCCGTCTTTTTTCGATTAAGCCGCGTGTAATCACTATGTTTTCCCCTTCTAATTGAACAGAAAAATTATAATACGCTAAAAAAGTCATCAAAACAGAAATGCACCAAATGATAAAAAGACCTACTAATACGATTAATGATATTAAAATTAAACCTGATTTAATCACAACTGAAACTTCATTATATATAGATTCTATTGGTAGGACATCGGAAAACTGGGATAAGAAAACAAAAATCCCTGATAAAATCAATCCGATCCCGCCAGATGTCGTTGCTAAAACAAATAAATCTTGCGTCGTCATTGTAAAGATATGTCGAGCAATCGATTTCGGCACTTCTTGTACTGTTAAATACTCTTCTTCCGTTTCAATGTCTGTAGAAACGGGCACTTGTTGACGTTTCGCTTCGGCAAAGCGTTCTTCAATCTTTTCGGCTGCTTCTTTCGTAATTGCAGTCAATTCCGCTTCTGCCTTTAAAGATGCAGTGCTCCCAGCTGTTTCCACCTTCACTTTGACCAGTTTAAAAGGACGATGTAGTAAACCTTCGACATAATCCAAACTTTGTATCCGTTCAAATGGAATATACCTTTTCTTTTTGACAAAAAGACCATATTCAATCCGAAGTTCATTATCTTCAAACCAATACACATAACGTTTCCACTTAATGAAGCCTGTAATTAAAAAGATGATGAGCGAGACCCCAAAAATGATAAAAATTAAATAATCCCAATACCATTTCCCTGTGTCATTCACACCATTAACAAAAATTAACAAAATAATTGGGATAATCATTTCTTTTAACGTTTTCAAGACGGAAATAATAGCGGTAATCCAATGTAATTGGTAACGTTCATTAGACATCTTCATCTGCCACCCTTGCTAAAGCAGATATTTTACTCCTCAACTCATCTGCTTCTTCTACAACTAATGCAGGAATTTCATGTACGGTCGCAGCCGTTGAAATTGTAATGCCTGCCAATTTATATTTCCTTAAAATTGGCCCCTGTGAAGTATCGACATGCTGCACGCGAACCATAGGTATCAAAGTTCTTTTTACAACAAAAAGTCCGTGTTGCAACTCAATTTCCAACTCCCGCACTTCATACCGCCATCTAAGCCATTTCACTTTCGGAAATAAATAGATAAATAAATATGCATAAAGAATTAATATAATAGCGGAAACAATATAAATCCATTTCGGCCAGTCAAATATGTAAGTTAATGCGCCTACGCCAATTGCCAAAATGAACAAAATGATTGTCTGAATCACTCCGTATAAACGCCAAACGCGGAGCCCTTTAATCGATATTTGATTTTTAGGTTGGTTATTCAACATATATCCCCCTTTCCCTCTTACTTCATTATACGATAATACATCAGAAACGTTTCATTTTTCTCTTGTGCTACTTGCGGGCAATTCCACCCTTGATTAGGTATAGAAAAAAGTGCTTAGAAATTTAACTTCTAAGCACTCCATTATTTCGATCTTATTCAGAATGACGACGAGTTCTTCTACGACTTCCGCCGTTGTCTCCGCCTTCGCGACGTCCTTCCCTGTTGCGACGAGGTCCGCCACCACGAGAATCACGTTCACCACGACTACGATTTCCAGAACCGCCGCCACGGAATGGACGACGACCGCGGCCACCTTTTTGACCACCACGGCCACCACCATCACGGCGATTTCTCGACGGTAACGGGCGTTCTTCCGTAATTTTAACCGGTGTATCATCGGGCTCTTTTGTCATGTTTTTAATTGCTGCTGCAATTAATTCTGTTGCATCATGTTCTTTTAACAGCTCTTCTGCTAATTGTTTGTAATCATGCAGTTCATTTTTCTGAACGATTTCTGTTAATTGTTCAATTGCTAAACGTTGTTGTCCAAATAATGCCTCATCCTCAGTTGGTGGCACTAAAGGTTTCATACGTTTTTTAGTTGTTTCTTCAACAATACGTAAATAACCCATTTCACGTGGTGTAACAAAAGTTACAGCAACACCACTTTTTCCTGCACGGCCAGTACGACCGATACGGTGTACATAACTTTCAGGATCTTGTGGAATGTCAAAGTTATATACATGTGTAACGCCTGAAATATCAAGTCCACGAGCTGCTACGTCAGTTGCAACAAGAATATCAATTTTACCTTCTTTGAATTGGCGAAGGACAGACATTCTTTTCGCTTGTGTTAAATCACCATGAATCCCTTCCGCAATATATCCACGGATTGATAAGGCATGTGATAATTCGTCAACACGGCGTTTTGTACGACCAAAAATAATTGCTAATTCTGGTTGATGGACATTTAGTACGCGTGAAAGAATATCGAATTTCTCACGTTCTTGAGCTTTCACGAAATATTGGTCGATATTTTCTACCGTCATTTCTTTAGACTCAATTTTAACGATTTTTGGTTCTTTCATAAATGTTTCTGCAATTTTACGGATTGGTGCTGGCATTGTTGCTGAGAATAGTAATGTTTGTCTCTCCTCAGGAACATTTTCCATAATTGCATTGATGTCTTCGATAAAGCCCATGTTTAACATTTCATCTGCTTCGTCTAAAACTAAAGTTTGAACATCGTCTAACTTGATTGTTTTACGTTGAATATGGTCTAGTAAACGTCCAGGTGTACCGACAACAATTTGTGGATTGTTGCGTAGTGCACGGATTTGGCGTCCAATATCTTGACCGCCATAAACTGATAATACTTTCGCACGTTTGTCATGTCCGATGCGGTAAAGTTCCTCTGATACTTGAATGGCTAATTCGCGAGTTGGCGCGATAACTAATGCTTGTACAGAACGGTTGCGCATGTCGATGTTTTCAATAATTGGAACACCAAATGCTGTTGTTTTCCCTGTACCTGTTTGTGCTTGACCAATGATGTCCTTACCTTCTAATCCAAGTGTAATTGTACCTTCTTGAATTGGTGTTGCTTCTTCAAACCCCATACGGGCTAAAGAACGTTGTGTTGATTCGCTAATATTTAGCTCTGAAAATTTTGTCAAAACTTTTCAATCTCCTTTTTTTTCATTTGACAGTTGGTTACATTTGCAAATGAAAGCGCGGCAAACTCGAGCCAGTCTATGATAAAGGGAACAATTCCGATGTTTTTGTACAACCTCTATTTATATCGCTTTTTATCTTTAAGTAGAGTGTATAGTTGAAAGGGAAAGCCCGGTCTTTGCCGAGCGGTTTGGCTAACAAGTGGCAATCTCTGTCTAGCTACAAACCGTTTTATTCAAAAAAAAGTACTCTTCCCAAAGTGAAGAGTTCCGTGAAATGTATCCAATGCTCATTAGAGTGTACCACTTTATATCTTGAACTGCAATCATAATGCATAGAAGATTTATGGACGTTTTGTGAGAAATGAAAAGAGATGCCAAAAATCAAGCTTTCTTCGCTTAACTTTCGGCATCTCTTTACTTTTCCATAAATTTCAAAGCTTGTTCAAACCACTCTTCACAATCATCACTGTAACAAATATGATGCTTTCCAGTTGGTGACGTTAAAATGATTTTGTCACTACTCCCTAAACGGCTATGTAGTAATTCAGCAGTTGTAAATGGTACAATCCCGTCCCTCTCCCCTTGCACAATACAAGTTGGGCAATCTATATAGGTGTAATAAGGTTCGATTGTTTTAACAATTTTCAAGAATTCTAAAGTAGACAGAATTGGTGTATGCGTCAATTTATAATTGTATAAGTTATAAAAAGTTTTAGATGTATGTTGCTTCGTAATCGACTCTGTCAACAAAATCCGAACATCATCTAACAATACTTTTGGACTGATGTATTTAGCCGCTGCGCTTAAGAGAACAAGTTTTTTTACACGGTAGCGGAGCGCTAGGTACATCGCAATTAAACCGCCCATTGAAAAGCCAACAACAATAATCTCATCGACTTCTTTTTCCAATTTTCTATAGGCAAGTTCTGCATCCATTAACCAGTTTTGAGCAGATGCTTTTTTCAAATCCAATGTCGCTCCATGCCCTTGCAAGGTTGGCAATTCGATGACCCAATTTGTTTTCGATGCGACATAATTCGCAAATGGCTCGACTTCATACGTGCCACCAGTGAAACCATGAATAAATAATACGCCAGTCGTCATTTTGCTTCATCAAGCAACGGACGCATTACATTTTCAATAGCCATCCCTCTGGAACCTTTCAATAAAACGACCGACTTCTCACTCGTTTTTTGAAGAAGCAACTCTTCAATTGGCACGTAATCATTTTCAGACCATAATAAAGTTGTTTCTCCCACTTGATCTTGTAACTTGTCATAAAGCCATTTCATACGTGAACCAAATAAAGCAATTCCTGTTAACGACATTTGGATTAAAGCCTTCGCTAACTGTTCATGATAAGCTTGCTCTTCTTCACCAAGTTCTAACATATCTCCTAAGACGACCCACTTTTCATCCCTTAATGATGTCTCTTGTAAAAAAGTTAAAGCAGCCGCCATCGAAGTCGGTGCTGCGTTATACGCATCGTTAATGAATAATGCTTGATTGTTTCCTATAATTGGTTGCATCCGCATATCCGTTAACACCGCTGTTTTCAACGCTTGGCGAATTTGTTCATGGGATAAACCTAATTTTTGTGCAAGTCCAATTGCAGCTAAAGTATTTTTCACTTGATGCCCACCATAAACTGGAATAGAAAAAGATGCTTCTATTAAGCCAGCTACCGTAAATTCACTACCTTGATCTGTCGTGTTAACCATTTCTAGATGTAAGTCATTGGTAGATTCATAACCAAATGCAACAGTCTTCAACGCATTTGCCTTAGCAACAAATGGCTTTAATAACGGCTCGTCGCCATCATAAAACAACACACCGTCATTTTTCAGACCATCAATAATTTCAAATTTCGCTTTTGCAATTCCTTCGCGAGATCCTAAATCTTGCATATGCGCTTCGCCAATATTGGTAATTACGACATAATCTGGTTCTGCTAGTTTTGATAAAAATGAAATTTCCCCAAAACCACTCATCCCCATTTCAAGTACCGCAATCTCCGTATCCTTTTCTAACGCTAAAACCGTTAGTGGTAAACCAAGTTCATTATTAAAATTGCCTTCCGTTTTCTTCACTTTGAAATAAGGACTTAACACGCTAGCAATTAAATCTTTCGTTGACGTTTTACCATTCGACCCTGTAATACCAACGACTTTACAATTTAACGTTTGGCGGTAATGTCGTGCCATTTTTTGCAAAGCAAGCTCAGCATCATCAACGAATAACAATGGCACGTCAGCAGGCGGATTAGGTTCGTCTTTCAACCAAAGGGATGCCGCCGCCCCTTGTTCAATCGCTTGTGCTACGTAACGATGTCCATTTACTTGTTCACCACGAAACGGGATGAAAAGATCTCCCGTTTTTACCGTTCTCGAATCAATTGAAACTCCTGTTATAAGCGTATCTTCTATAGATTGGCCTTCAACTTGCAGCCAGTTTGCAATTGTTTGTAACTGTTCTTTCACGATTGGTTCCCTCAATCCATTTTATATTGTATGCTTGATTTTTCTTCATGACGTTCGAGCGCTAATGCAATTAACTCATCTATTAATTGTGGATATGACACATTCGTATGTTGCCATAAAAGTGGGAACATACTTTTCGGCGTAAATCCAGGCATCGTATTTACTTCGTTAATTAACACTTCATTTTCCGCTGTTACAAAAAAGTCTGCACGCACTAATCCAGCACAATCAAGTACTTTATAAGCTTTAACTGCCATATCTTCCATCATTTCAAGTACAGATTGCGTTACTTCAGCCGGAATGATTAACTGTGTACTACCATCTTGGTATTTTGCTTCATAATCATAAAACTCGGCAACTGGTTTAATCTCACCAGGCACGGATACAGCTGGATGGTCATTGCCTTTTACCGCAAGCTCTACTTCACGTGCTTCAACACCTTGCTCAACGATAATACGACGGTCAAATTTGAACGCCAAATCGATTGCTTCGATTAACTCTTGTTGGTTTGCAGCTCTACTAATCCCAACGCTAGACCCTAAGTTTGCAGGTTTTACAAAAACAGGATAAAGCAATTTCTTCTCAATCTCCTCGATATATAAAGCACGATCATCTTGCCATTGATTACGAATAAAATATACATAAGGTACTTGCTTTAAACCGACTTGTGCAAATAATTGCTTCATTGAAACTTTATCCATTCCCGCTGATGAAGCTAAGACACCATTTCCAACATACGGTAAATTCAATACTTCAAAAAGCCCTTGAACTGTTCCGTCTTCTCCGTTTGTTCCATGGAGTAATGGGAATATCACATCAGGTAAGCCAGCTGGATCATTAATAAATGCATCGATATTATCTTTCTTCTCTTCACCAGTTGCAACCAATCTTAATTGTTCTAACTCTTCTACAGGACCTGCTAGTTGCTCTCCGCGTCTCCACTCTCCGTCGTACGTAATATAAACAGGTGTTACATCATACTTTTCAAAATCCAGTGCTTGCATCACCGCATAGGCAGTCGACAAAGACACCTCATGTTCTGCAGATTTACCGCCATATATTAATCCTAGTCTTTTTTTCATATTCTTCACTCACCGTTCTTTTAAAGTTATATTCATAGTTTATCACGGATGGCGATAAAACATGAATAATTACCTTAAAATATGTCATTGGATGTATTTACATGAAAAATTAACGACTAAACAGCTTTATGATATGATTTAAATTAGATGACTGAAAAGTGAGTGATTGTATGAGTATTTTTATTTTAGAGGACGATATCATTCAAGCAACGCAACTTAAAGAAACAATAGAGAAGATTTGCAAACAACATCAAATACCTCATGACTTTATTCAAGTAACAAGTAAATACGAAGAAATTATCGAACGAATTCCAATGACAAATTTAATACCGATTTACTTTTTGGATATTGAAATTAAAGGGGAGAAACGTAAAGGTTTGCAAGTTGCTCAGGAAATTCGGAAGCATGACACGCAAGGAATTATCGTTTTTGTGACAACCCATGCGAATTTCGCACCAATTTCTTATCAATATATGGTGTCAGCTTTAACTTTCATTGATAAAGCTTTACCAAGCATAGAACGTAAAAAATTAACAACACAATGTTTACTTCATTATCAAGCATATAATCAGACAAGCAATCCAATAGATGATTTTATCATTGAAAATCGCCATACAACCGTTCGAGTTCCCTTTAAGACGGTCGTTTATATTATGACAGATGGTCCACATCGTTTAACTTTGGTAACAATGAATCGTAGCATCCATTTTTACGGTACCTTAAAAGAAGTAGAGCAAATAGATGATCGATTATTTCGTTGTCACCAATCTTATTTAGTCAATATCGAACAAATCTCTGCTTACGATGCAACCGAAAAAAACCTCATTTTAAAAAACAAAGAAGTCGTCCCAGTGTCGAGGCGACTGGCACGTAAAGCTCGGCAGCTTACTAGGGGTGAATGACAATGTATATGTATGATTTGATTTCAGTCGTGTTAGTAGGCCTTAGCCATAGCGCACTATATTTACTATTAATACGCTACAATCGACTACCTTATAAAACAGTAATCGCATTAAGCATTGCCTTCACTATACTCCTCGGTTTCGTCGTGACGGTTACAGGATACCCAGAATGGAATAGCATTCTACTGTTGTTGTTTTTATTAAGTTTAGGATTAATGCAAAACGAACTTTCATTTATTCAAAACTTATATTTTGCATTACTCAGTATAATCGGAATCACATTTACCAAACTATTCCTTTTGGAATTTGCATTGCAATTATTTATGTTAAGTCCATTGAATTTGTATGTATGGACAACTAGTCTCTTACATCTTTCCATCGCAATCTTGCTCCTAACGGCGATTGCTTGTTGGCGTAAGCAAATTGGACATTTTGCGGAGTATATTGTGAGCAGTAAACTTTATTATATAAGTTACGGATTATTATGCTTCGGCTTTTTATTAAGTCTCATTTTAACGACGCCTTCTACACGATTTTTAGCGATGGCTAATGAACAATACGGTGAAATGAGTATCACGATTGCATTTGGACTGTTTATGGTTTTACTGTTAATTACCATAATTGGTAATTATTTAGCAAAGGAGAAGTTGATCAAAGAACAAGAACTTACATTAAATGAAGAACGTCTCGATTACGTGGCAAAACTGGAGTATATGCATGCGGATTTAGCAAGTTTTCAACATGATTATATGAATATTTTACTGGCATTAGACACAAGCATTAAAGCGAAAGACTTACAACAAATTGAACGGATTTATTATGATGTCATTGCACCGACCTCAAATTTAATTAACAACCATGAATTGGATATTGTAAAATTAGCTCATATTAAAATTCCAGAAATAAAAAGTATATTAAGTGTGAAACTCATAGCTGCGCAACAACAAGGTATACATATAAATGTGGATATTCCACAGGCAATTGAAAATATGAACATATCTATTGTCGATTTTATTCGAGTGATGTCTATTGTCGTCGATAATGCAATTGAAGAAGCAATTGTCAGTGAGGAGAAACATCTTCAAATCGCATTTTTCGAAGTTGATGATGCAACTTATTTCATTGTTAAAAATAGTTGTCAACAACAAGCAATCCATTTACAACGACTATATGAGAAAAAATACTCAACTAAAAATGAGAAGCGTGGATATGGATTATTTTCGTTGAAGCGTATGTTAGATTCAATGCATACAGTGACATTGGAAACAACGTTCATTGCACCTTACTTTACCCAAACACTTATTTTAAAAAGAGAGATTTAATATTTTAAATGTATTCCACTTAAAAGTATGAACGACGCCATCCCTCTACTATACATAAAACAAGGCTTTTAGAAAATTAATGTTTTGATTTTCTGAACAGCCTTTTTTGACCAGTTATGAAGGAATTTGAACCAAAGATGAAAGAAAGCATACTTAAAGAAGGAAGTAGCCTATACTTTTATGATAAGAGGTGATGACAATGTACGGAATTATTTTTACAGTATGCATCAGTATCGGGTTACCCTTATTTTTATTTCTTTATGCTTTTAGGAAAAAGAAAGTAATTCCATTTATATTGGGGAGTATAGCATTTTTAGTGTCTCAAATTTGCTTACGTCTTCCCCTTATGCAATATTTAGGAGAAAATCATTCTACTTATACAATGCTAAGTATGACAAAGCCCATTTTATTTGCACTAATTATCGCTCTGTCCGCTGGCTTATTTGAAGAACTCGCTCGTTTCCTAATAATGACATTTTGGATGAAACAAAGAGATTTTCAAGCCGGTTTGCTATTTGGAGCGGGGCATGGAGGGATTGAAGCGATTTTAATTGTGGGCGTTCCGGTAGGTGCATTATTACTCTCATCACCTATCGAAATATCTAGTAGCATGGCTTTCATTGGGGGCCTCGAGAGATTCTTTGCAATTATGCTACATATTGGGCTTTCGATTCTTGTCCTACAGGCTGTTGTCCAAAAAAGATTTATGTACGTCCTACTGGCTATTTTAATTCATACTTTAGTCGATGCTCTGGTCGGCATAATTCCACTATTTGTACGTCAAGATATTGCGTTATTTTTAGTAGAAGGTACATTAGCTCTCATCGCTTCAATCGTATTATTATATAGTTTACATATCAAAAGAAAGGGGATTTTATTATGAAAAAAATTACATTGATGATTGTAACGGTAATGATGATTTTAGGACTTGCTGCGTGTGGAGGAAATAAAGTAGACGATACAACGACTGCAAATTATCGTTCCATCGCCGAAGAGGTTGTTTCTTTATTAAATGCTAGTAACTATTCCGAGCTCCATACAATGTTTGATAAGCAAATGAAAGAAGGTTTATCAGTCCAGCAGATGGAAGAATTAACACCATTAATTAAAGAATCAGGTACATTTGAGAAAGTAGATAAATTCTCAATTGAAGAAAAAGATGGTCATTACATCACTGTCCTTGTTGCAAAATATAGTGAACAAAAACGTGTATATACAATTAGCTTTAATGCTGAAGAAGAAATAATAGGGTTATTTATTAAGTAATCGGGGAGATTTTTCATGAAAGTATTTCATTCGAAAATTGATGCCTTTTTTATGAAACTAATTGCAGTCGTCATTTTGCTGATTGGAATTTTTACATTTCTCCCTCTAATCATTGATAGAAAACTAGATTTTTCAATCATTCTAATGCTAGCTATTTTGTTTCTTGTAATAGTTACTTTCATTTTATGGACGGTTTTATCCATTGAATATCGTTTTTATGACAATTACTTATTCGTCAAAGGCGGTCCTTTCAGAAGTCTTATTGAATATGAGGATATTTCAAAATTCTCTTTAACGACAGAGGTTTTGGGAGGGTATACTGTCTTATCGGCAAGAAATAGCATCGAAATTTTTTATTCAAAATCAATGTTAGGGAGCGTAAAAATTTCTCCGCATGATCAATATGCATTTCTAACTGAATTGAAGAAGCGATGCCCTCACCTTAAAACATAGATACAGACTAAGTTTAGATGACTGTTCTAAAAATTACTGAAAATCGATAGTAATGCTTTATAAACAAACCTTCACATTTCCATGCTATAATGGAGTGTATTAAATCCTATAAATAGACTGGATGCCAAAAGCCTCCACTTATTGATGATGTATGGAGGTGTAACAAATGGGTAAAAGATGGACAATCAGAACGATAAATGAGTTTGTTGAGCGTAATTCAGAAAGTACGTTATTAACAACGGAGTATCATGGATTCTCTCAAAGACTACTATTTAAATGTGCATGCGGTCAAAATTTTGAAAAGACATTTACGAAGTTTAAAAATAGACATCAAAGAAAATGTGATACTTGCCAACCGCTAAAAGCGTCAGGCGAAAGATCGGAAAAATAATAGGTTGCCGTAACCCTTGTAATTTTGGTGTTATGGCAGCCTATTTTTAAATTCTTCGAAACCATTTGCATTGTCTTCCGTTTCTACCTCGTGGAAAAATTCATTTCATCACCATCTTGCAACTTTTTCATACCCAATGACGTCCACTTTCCTGTATACTATTACATATTGGTATACCATCGTATAAGTCGGTATACGATAAAAATGCTACTATTTCGGCTTAAAAAGGTGATAAAAATATAATGAAACTATCAAACAAACCAGCAGATCGTTTTGATTGGACGCTCGCGTTTATTTTATTGCTTTTTTGTATTGTAAGTGCACTCGCAATTGGTTCAGCCCAAACTTCTGGGCAATACGGTAAAAACTTCGTGCCTCTTCAAATTATGTGGTACGGTGTTGGCGCATTTATTATTAGTGTTGCCATGTATTTTGAACCAGAGCAATACAAAAAGGTTTCGTGGTATATATACGGCTTTGGCTTATTTTTACTTATCTTCCTGTTCTTCGCACCTAGTGGTGAAGGTCAAATTGGGCAAATGCACAATAACGTAAAGCGTTGGTTACATTTCCCACAGCCAATCGGACGAATTCAACCGGCGGAATTTTTCAAAACATTTTTCATTCTTGGCATGGCAAGACTCGTTGCAACGCATAATGAAAAATTTGAAAACCGCAATGTAAAAACAGATTTAATACTTTTAGGTAAAATGTTTTTAGTCCTTGCAGTGCCACTATTTTTCATTGCAGAACAACCTGACTTAGGATCGGCTATCGTCTTAATTGCGATTACAGCCGCACTCGTTCTTGTGGCAGGTATTTCTTGGAAATTAATTTTACCTGTTGTCGTAGGTGGCGGTGGACTGGCTGCATTTTTCATTTGGGCAGCCATTTATGCGCAAGACCTTCTAGGTAAATTCGGTTTTGACCCTTATCAATTTAAAAGAATTTACTCTTGGTTTGACCCTTACTCTTACCGATCTAATGAAGGTTTACAGCTTATCCAAGCACTAACAGCTATTGGCTCTGGGGGTATGTCTGGTAAAGGTTTCCAAGGTCGAGAAGTGTATGTATCGGAAAACCATACCGACTTTATTTTCACAGTCATTGGTGAAGAGTATGGATTTATCGGTTCTTGTATCGTCATTAGTTTGTATTTCTTTTTAATTTACCATTTAACGAAAATTGCGTTGGAAGTAAAAGATTCTTACAGTACTTATGTCGTAACAGGCGTCATTGCCCTTTTAACATTCCACGTTTTCGAAAACATCGGTATGACGATTCAAGTAATGCCGATTACAGGGATTCCACTTCCATTAATTAGTTACGGCGGAAGTTCGATTATGAGTACAATGCTTGCGATTGGACTCGTCTTTAGTATTAAATTCCATCATCGGACGTTCATGTTCGATTCTGATGACGACGATGAATAATAAAGCAGACTTAAAAAGCTTCTAGCAAAGGTAAATCTAATGCTAGAAGCTTTTTTCTATAAAAAAATTGATGTACATATCACATGCCATCAATTTTAATTTAGTATGCAATTTTCTGGCGCATTGTTCAACTTATGATTGTGACTGAACTTGATGGTCTGGAATAGGCGGTACAAGGACTTTCAACATTTCAAGACGTGATTTTGTCTTTGTCGCTGAAACGCCTAACTTCGACAAATTGGAGATGATTTTCTTCAGATCCATTTCTTGAGTCATAATTCCACCCCGACCTTTCTATAATCCATTTTTCTAATTATATTTAGTATACCACGTTTTAAACGATTTAAATCTTTCAATTATGTTACATTTGTATTGTTTTGTAAAGTTTTAACCCTTCTCTGTTTTCTTTAGATGCACTTATTCATTGTAAGAATTATGGAAGAAGCGTAAAATGAGTGTATGAAGCATTTCAAGAAAGTAGGTTTTCAAATGAAAAAAGCCATTCTGTTGTTAATGTCCGTACAATTTTTTGTTTATCTTGGTTTTGGATTAATTATTCCAGTTCTTCCAGAAGTCATCGTACAGCAAAATTTATCGGAAGTGCATGTCGGTGGTTTATTAACTGTATATGCTTTAGCATCATTTTTCACCGCACCTCTGTGGGGTGCCTATTCAGACCGCACAGGAAGAAAAAAGTTAATCTTAATCGGGCTTATAGGATTTAGTACTAGCTTCTTCTTATTTGCGTTATTTATTCATAATTTGCCTTTGTTATACGTTTCTCGCGTAATCGGCGGCATTTTCTCTGGAGCATTATATACTGCAGTCACTGGCTTCATTGCTGATTTAACAAATGAAGAAAATCGTAATAAATATATGGGCTTAATGGGAATGTCAATCGGCTTAGGATTCATTTTCGGCCCTGCGATTGGTGGGGTACTAGGAGATATTAGTTTACAATTGCCATTTATCTCTTCTGGAATTTTAACGGCTGCACTACTTGTCTATGCAAGTTTGATTTTAAAAGAGCCAGAACGTCGCGGGGAAGCAAATAAACGTGCACTTTTACCTAAAGGTGGCTTGAAATTATGGAGTTACCGAGTAAAATATTTATTTTTAATGTCTTTCTTCATTACATTAATTTTAGCGGGGATTGAATCGACCTTCCAATTGTTCCAAATCGATCAAATTAATATTACCCCTTTACAACTTGGGTATTTATTTATGGCTAGTGGTTTTGTCGATGCAGCCATTCAAGGTGGCGTTGTACGTCGTGTTAAAAACGGTACAGAGACAAAATGGATTATTGGTGCTCAAATTGTTACAGCAATCGGTTTACTACTAATACCATTTACTTCTAGCTTGCTATGGGCGGGCTTTGCGTTAAGCGTATTTACGGCAGGAAACGCTTTAGGACGAACAGTTCTCGTGTCCTTAACAACGAAAGAATCTGGCGGAAAGTACGGAACGGCTGCCGGTATGACTTATTCCATGGATAATATGGGACGCATTATCGGACCTTTATTTTTCACATGGTTATTAACAAAAGCTTCAGGTAGTCTTTATTATGTCTCTGCAACGATTGCTATTTTATCGATTGGTTTAATTTTACTATATCAAGTATCTAATCGCTCCTTAAAAAATGATCCCCAACTTATCGAGAAATAATAAACATGCCATCACAACACGCAATATGTGATGGCATGTTTTTATTTGCTCAAGCTTATTTTTCGGTTACAGGCTCGGCATGCATCACTTTACCTTGACGAAACTCAGGATGCGCTTTTCTTATAACAGAAGGACGCGCTAATATGACAACAGAGACAATGAGTAAACCACCTGAAACAAAGAGAATCCATTGTGGTGAAAATAAATCATATAAAAAGCCATACAGTACCATTCCTAACGGCATTAAAGCCATGGCCATCGTTTCCAAAATTGAAAACACACGCCCTTTATAATCATCGTCAATTGTTTTTTGCATGAACACTCCAATTGGCGTATTGACAAGGATGATCATCGCACCAAAAATAAACATTACAATCATATAAAAAATAAGTATACCGTTTGCCGATAGCGTCAGCATTAATGGTAAACCAATGATGATCATAATTCCCCCCATCACAATAATGCCCCATTTCGAAATGATAAATGGATATTTCTGCTCTTTTCGGATTGATAGGCAAATGGATAAAACGAGCATACCAATTGCAAAGGCTCCTTCTGTCAGTCCAAAATGTTCCGATGGCATTTTTAGTTTTTCAATTAGAATGTAGGAATACCCTACTTGAAAAGCACCGAAGAAAAAATTCACTAGTAAAGAAATCCAAATCATGGCCACAAGAACAGGTTGTAATTTTACATAAGATAAACCAGCTTTCATACTTTCTAACATAGATTCTTTCGGTTCTCCCTCGACTACTTCTTGACGTTTGGCGAATAATTTAAAATCCATCGTTGACTCCAGTAACACCGCAATAATAGACGCCATCATATAAATGATTAAAAAAGTTGACATCGATACAGTGCCATAAAGTAAACCACCCACTGCTGGACTCGCAATTGTGGCAATTGAAATCGACATTTGATTCATCGACATCGCTTTTTGAATCCGCTTCTCATCCACTAAGCTAGAAATTGAGGAACTAAATGCAATTCCTGAAAAAGTAGATGCAATTGATAAAACAATCGTTGTAATATAAATTGCAATTAGTGATAATCCAAAACTAATGTTTACTAACAACAACCCTAGTATTGCCAATGTTGAGATAATTTGAGACGAAATAATAATCATTTTACGCGAATATCGATCGGCCATATAACCTACAAAAGGTGCCATTACCGTTCGGGGTAAAATACTACAAATCAAGTTCATTGCAAAACTTGTCGCTGACCCAGTCATTTGTAAAATATAAAAGCTGATCGCAAAAGAATACACTTGTGCACCAAATGCCCCAACCAATTTACTCGTCAAAAATGTCCACAAATGGTAAGTTGCTTTTTTAACTTTCAAACGCTCTTCCATGCTCAACACCCCCTGAATGTTTAATTTAATTAAACAAATCATATCACGTACCCTCTTCCATTACAAGGGAAAGTTTAATATAATTAAACTAAGGAGGGATGCATATGCCCACACTCGGTGAACGCATTCGCAAATTACGGAAGGAAAAAAATTTAACTTTAGCGGCTTTAGCTGGTGATACACTAACAAAGGGAATGCTTAGTCTCATTGAAAACAATAAAGCAAATCCTTCGATGGATAGCTTGAATTATATTGCTAAGCAGTTAGAAGTTGATCCAGCAGAATTATTAGAAGAAGTGAGCTCGAGAGAATTAACAGAGCTTGCTAATAAAGTTGAGAAATTATTTAATTCAACTGAACAAACTATTGAGAAAATATGTGAAGAGGTCATCTTTCTAATCAATCCGTATATAGATAGACTAAACAACAGTTATCCATCGGCAAAATTATTGGACTTTTATGGACGAGCGATGTATTTCAGTAAAGTTGAAGGATGGGAGCTATATACAGATCGTGCTGCCACTTTATATGAGGAATTATACATTGCACAAAGGCGTGTCAAAATCGCTATTTTTCGTTCATTCGTCCATACAACTGCCTATCAATATAATAGCGCTATCGAAACACTACAAAAAGAACGTGCTATTATAGAAAAACGCTTCACTGTGTTAGACCCGATGGCCCGATTAGATCTTGATTACACGGAAGCTTCCACCCTTTTTTCTATAGGTAATGCAGAACGGGCTCTAGAGATTATCTACAATAGTATACAATTTTCAATAGAGCAAGGCATCCTTTATCGAATGGAAGCACTATACAGACTTTCAGCTTTCTATATGATGATGACAGGTGATAATGAAAAATTTCTGTACTATATTAAAAAGTTAGAACTATACGATGAATTAGTCGAAAATGAAGACATATTTGCACCCGTTCAATATATAAAAATCCACTATTTAACGACATATCAGTATGCATTTGAAGAGGCACTCTCTTTGTTAGAGCGGTATGATTACGCAAAGCATCCTATACGTTTACAATTTTATAATCTTGAAAAAGGAAAAGCTCTATTAGGCCTTAAAAAATATGATGAAGCTTTGCATTTCTTAAAGGAGGCAACATTTTCTGATCCCTTAATTCATCCTTTTGATTTATCTCTTCAATATACAGGAGATTCCTACTTAGCATTGTGTTACCAAGCATTAGGAGATAAACAACAAGCCTTTAAACATGCAAAAATCGCCTATAATCGTATTGAAATCTTACCCGCAACGCCGTACAAAGATTTCATTATCGAAACATATGAAAAAATCCGTAGCAGTTAACGTATGCTACGGATTTTCAACTTATGCTTCTACTGTTTGATTGTCAATAGTTCCATTATACACATCTGTGTCTAACTCGCCAGATAACTTCGCCGTCGTTACACCTGCAGTCATTGAACCACTCACATTGACTGCTGTTCTTCCCATATCAATCAATGGCTCAACAGAAATAAGTAAACCTGCTAACGCTACTGGTAAATTTAAAGCAGATAATACAAGAATCGCTGCAAATGTTGCACCGCCACCCACACCAGCTACACCAAATGAACTGATTGCCACAATCGCAATTAACGTCACAATAAACTGTGCATCAATCGGCTGACCTACAGTTGGTGCAATCATCACAGCTAACATTGCTGGATAAATGCCTGCACAACCATTTTGCCCGATCGATAAGCCAAATGAACCCGCAAAATTTGCAATTCCATCTGGCACACCAAAACGATTCGTTTGTGTATTAATGTTTAACGGCAATGTACCCGCACTCGATCTCGATGTAAAGGCAAATAATAAAGCATCTCCAGCTTTCTTTACGTAAGTAATTGGATTTAATCCTGATAATGTCAGGATCAATAAATGAATCCCAAACATAATAGCTAAAGCAACATAAGACGCTAAAACGAATTTCCCTAAACTATAAATGGCACCAAAATCAGATGTTGCCACTGTACGTGCAATAATCGCTAAAATCCCATAAGGCGTAAGACGTAACACAATTCGTACAACACCCATGACTAAACCATAAATCGCATCAATACCTTTTTTCACAACCGCTGCATTTTCAGGTTCTTTACGTAATAACGCTAAATAAGCAAAGCCTAGAAATGCTGCAAAAATCACAACGCCAATTGTTGAAGTTGAGCGCGCTCCTGTTAAATCCAAAAATGGATTCGCTGGTAATAAATCTAATATTTGTTCAGGTAGTGCTTTTGCAGATACTGTTGCAGATGTCTCTTCAATTGAAGCACCCCTTTGTAACTCTGCTTCTCCCTGTACAATTTCAGAAGCATCTAAACCGAATAATAAAGTTACTGTAATTCCAATCGCTGCCGCAATTGCTGTCGTTCCTATTAAAATCCCTAAAATAGAACTCGCCATCTTACCAAAGTTTTTTCCGATTGTAACTTTCGTAAAAGCTGTCAAAATCGAAATGAAAACAAGTGGCATAACGATCATTTGTAACAACTTCACGTAACCTACACCGATTAAGTTAAACCAAGGAATTGAAGAGGCTAAAACCTCTGAGTCTATCCCATAAGCAAAGTGAAGTATCAAACCATAAATAATTCCCAACCCTAAACCTGTGAATACCCTTTTAGAAAATGGGACATTCTTTTTATGCATAATGGCCAAAATCGCTACTAACGCTAAAAGCCCAGAAATATTAAGTAATAATAAAAACACATCCATTTTTTCACCTCATTTTTAATTGTATTCATACTTTATACCATTAAAACCTATTGGTCAAGTAGGGATTGGAAGTTTTTTTAAAAAAACGCTGCAAGAATATTCATATATTTATAGTTTACAGTAATTATCCGCTATACTAGTAGATATGAGGATTAATAAAAGGAGGCGCCTATGACGACAATCATTAGTTTTATTGTGACTGGTATTTTAATCCTAAATATCTTTCTTGCCATTGCTTTAATTTTCTTGGAGCGCCGTGACGCTACTTCTACTTGGGCATGGCTACTCGTCTTATTCTTTATTCCAATATTTGGATTCATTATTTACTTAATGTTTGGTAGAAGATTACGTGAAAAACACCTATTTCGTTGGGGTGGCAGAAATAAAATTGGGATTAATCAATTGGTAAATTACCAAATGTCAGCGATTGAGGAAGATCAATTTGAATTTCGACATGATAGTATGGAAAAATACAAAGATATGATCTACTTGCATTTACGTAATAACCACGCTGTTTTGACACAAGATAATGAAATGGCTATTTTTAATGATGGAACTGCAAAGTTCGAAGCTTTATTAAAAGACTTAGAACAAGCATCAGATCATATTCACATGCAATATTATATTTTCCGATTAGACAATCTCGGAAAAAGAATTCGTGAAGTATTAACAAGAAAAGCGAAAGAAGGTATAAAAGTTCGCTTGCTCTTTGATGACATGGGGTCACGCGGTGTTTATAAACGTCATTTCCATGATTTAATACGTAACGGTGGAAAAGTAGAAGCCTTCTTCCCATCCATTTTACCATTAATCAATACGCGCTTAAATTATCGAAATCACCGAAAAATTGTTGTAATAGATGGACAAATTGCTTACTTAGGCGGCTTTAATGTCGGGGATGAGTATTTAGGGAAAGCTAAGAAGTTTGGGTATTGGAGAGATACGCATTTACGCATTGAAGGAAGTGCAGTGCATCCGATTCAATCCAGATTTTTACTCGACTGGAATCAAGCTTCTTCCGAAAATGATATTGAGTATAACGAAAAATATTTTCCAGCAATCCCTCGCAAAGGCGATGTCAGTATGCAAATTGTATCGAGTGGACCTGATGAAGAATGGGAACAAATTAAAGATGGCTATTTAAAAATGATTTTCCGCGCTAAAAAATATATTTATATTCAAACACCCTACTTTATCCCAGACGTTAGTTTTTTAGATGCGTTACGAATTGCATGCTTATCTGGTGTCGATGTAAGAATTATGATTCCGAATAAGCCAGACCATATTTTCGTGTACTGGGCAACCTATTCAAATGTTGGCCATCTACTAAAAGCTGGTGCGAAAATATTCATATATGAAAATGGATTTTTACATGCAAAAAAAATCGTTATTGATGATGAAGTGGCAACAGTAGGAACTGCCAATATTGATGTGCGCAGTTTTAAATTAAACTTTGAAGTGAACGCATTTATTTATGATAAAAATAAAGCACATGAATTGGCTGAGCTATTCGAGCAAGATTTACTCGTTTCTACTGAGTTAACGCTAGAAGCCTATCGTAATCGCTCTGTAGGTATCCAGATTAAAGAGTCAATCGCCAATTTAATTTCTCCTATTTTATAATAAAAACTGTCCAGATTACTATGAGAGTAGCATCCTGGACAGTTTTTTATAAACCTAAATATTCTTCTAGTGTACCATTTCCACTGTAAATATCTTTCGCAATTTCTTTTCCTACATATCTAAAATGCCATGATTCATACATATAACCCGTGACAAATTCTTTCCCTTCAGGATAGCGCATAATAAAGCCATATAAATGCGCATTTTCAGCGAGCCATTTTCCAGCTTCTGTTTCTGCAAAACTCGTCGATGCCCAGTGTTGTTCTTTATTTACTTCACCGATATCAAAAGCCAAGCCTGTTTGGTGCTCCGAATAACCGGGTCTTGCACTATAGCGATCTGCTTCTTCTACCCCGTCGCGCGCAACATAACCATTATAAAGTTCTACTTGACGATCATAAGAACGATACGTACTAAATGCAATGAGTCGATAATCTTCTAATAAAGCAGCAGCTGCCATTTCATCAAATGCTGACCGCGCTTCTGAACTTTCGCCTGGCGCAAATGTACTTGGTAACGGGTTTCTTTTATTGGCGATTAATAAACCGTCTACATAAGTTGGTTCTTCCGGTAACTCTTGCCCCTCAATATATTTAATCGCTTCTTCTATTGTTTTCTCAGGAGGTGTCGGGTCATTTTCTTCATCGGGGCTTTCGCCTCCAACTGTCTCTTTTCCAGTTTCTGGATCTTCATCAACTGGTGGCGTTTCATCCACTTGTTCCGAATGATCCTCCCCTACGATTCGATTGACACTCTTTTGGACGTTCCAATCATTCATACTAAGCCAAACTATGATTGACACAGATAGGATGATACTGATTGCGATAAAAATAATGGAACCAATCATCTTTTTCTTCGTCGGTTCTTTTTGAAATGAAAGCTTGTTCTTTTTTCTCATGACTTTGCCATCCTTTTAGTTAAATATCTTGTTACTTTGCGATTGCAATTTATAATACGACCGTTACAACAAATACAATGATAAATAATACGAAGAAACTAATCGCGATCATATTCATCCATTTCGCTTCTTTAAACAAACCACGATCTTTAAAAGCTTGCGCACGCATCGCATTTGTTAACGTAAATACACCGATAATAGACAGTAATGCCATATTCATATTCATATTATAAACTGAATAAGAAGCTCCTGCTATCCCGATTAATATTCCGATGGCAATCAACCACTTAATATTCAAAAATTCCACTTCCTTTTAAAAAAGAGGTCCAATAGCCTCTCGGTTACTGGTCCCCCTTCACTTCAATCATTTTTTATTATTTTTTGTTTCTGTTTCTGTTGCCGGTGCATCTACTTCTTTAAAGTAGAGTTTGCGACCTAAGTAAGTTTGGACGATTAATAAAAATCCACCAACTGCCCAGTAAAGCGGTAAAGCGGCAACTGCTTTTAATGAAATAAACATGATCATAATTGGTGATAAATAAATGAACATTTTCATTTGTTGCTTTTGCTGTTCAGGCATCGTCCATAATGATACGCGCGCTTGTACGAAGTAAACTGCACCCGCTACAAGCATCATAATTATATCTGGCTCACCTAAGTTAAACCATAAAAACTTCTGCTCACTGACTTCTTTTGAATAAAGAATTGCAAAGTATAAGCCCATGATAATTGGCATTTGAATTAAAATTGGTAAACAACCCATATTTAACGGATTGACGCCATGTTTTTGATACAAGCCCATCATCTCTTGTTGCAATTTCATTTGTTCATCTTTGTCACCAGCTTCACGAGCAACTTTAATACGTTTTTGAATGTCTTCCATTTCTGGTTTTAAGGCATCCATTTTCACTTTCATTTCTTGCTGCGCTTTATAGTTTTTCAACATAAGCGGCATTAAAACTAAGCGAATTAAAACTGTGATGACAATAATTGCCATCCCGTAACTCCCACCAAAAAGTCCACTAAAAAACTCTAATAAACTTTCCATAGGTTTTACAAAAATATTATAAAAACTACCTTCTTTATTTTCAACGCCAGCACAACCGCCTAGAAATAAAGCTGATGTCACCAACATTGAAAACAAACCGATTTTCTTTTTCAATAGATTCACCTTCATTAACTTAAACTACTAAAAAGTATACAGCATTCCATACATCTTTACAAACAGTCACCATTATGAATTCTCATTTTTTTCAAAAAAAGAAGCAGATCGAAAGATTGTTCTCTCGTATCTGCCTCTTTCTTATTGTGTTAAACGATGATTAAAATAGCCACCTTTCATATCATTTTTAAATTTCCGCGGTGTGTAGCCTGTATACTTCTTAAATATTCTCGTGTAGTAGCTTTGATTACAAAAGTTGAATTCATCAGATATATCTGAAATTTTTTCATTCGAAAACCTTAAGTAATATTGAGATTCTTGTACTTTTTTGATGTTTATATACTCGACTAAAGTGACACCAGCATGCTCTCTAAAAATTCTAGATAGATGACTTGTGCTAACATCAAACTTCCTCGCAAGCCCTTCTACGGAAATGTCGTCTTTTACGTGATCTTCGATATAACGAATCACTTCATTAACAGTTTGATGATGCAGTTTAGGTTGTTCCTTCGTAGCTGTTATATAGTCAAAAAACTCGACAATCTCTGACAGGAATTCGTCAGCCTTTTCTTCGACCAAGCTCTCGTCTAAGATTGATAAAATTGTTGTATTAAAGGAGAAAGATTTCCCGGCGTGACTATGTATGCGCTGCATTCTTTTGGAAATTAATGCGGTTAAAGAAATTAAATAGTACTTCATATTCGGATACATATCTTTCTCTACAAACTCTCTTATAATCGTAATTAAAACATTTCCAACGTCTTTCGCTTTCTCCTTCTCGAAATCGAAAAGACGCTCGATAAATAACTCTTCCTTTTTATAAAACTCCTGCAACTTTGTTAAATCACCATTATCACTTTTATCAAACACTGGAGCTAAGGAACGTTCATTATCCTCCATCATTATTCGTCTCATAATATTCACCCCTCTTTTAATTATATTCTAACAAGAACGAATATTCAATCTATTAATTGAAGAAAGGCTTAAATTATTTACACCTTTCTGCCGCTTTTTATGAATGTTTCTCTTCCTTGTATAATCCATCTTCTTGCTCTTCATTATCTTGAACTTCTTGATTATAATAATGCACACTCGTCTGCGCACCTTCACTAACCATCTCATTGTCTGGTACATCATAAGGATCTGGATAACCCGCGTTCGAATCAGGTTGCCTTTCAATTTTTTGCGCTTCTAAAAACGATTCTACTTTCGTTTTCATATTATTAAACGCAACTTGAGCTTTGTCACGATTTTCTTTTTTACTAAAATATGCATATGCACCAGCAGCAATCGTCGCAACAAGTAGTGTGTTTTTTGTTTTTTTTCCCATGTTTTCAACATCCCTTTCACAGTCATTTAAGTTCCATGTCATGAGTATACCCTTTTCCTAAATTTTAAAACCTTATTTTATAACTTTATGATGATGTTAACAATATGCCCCAATTAGGTATGGTTGGACGTTTTAATGAAAAAACAAAATCTTAAAACGTCCAACCTACAAAAAAACAACTACAATGGGCGCATCGTCGAATCTTCGTATGATTGGTGATTGGCTTCTCCTTCAGTTGTATAAGGCGGCTTTTTCGTAAATGCTAAAATCGCTGCGATATAAAGCATAATGGATGTTGGCGATAACACAAACGCAAAAATACCTGCCACAATAAACATAATACCTGCCAATTTAGGGTTTTTATTATTCCAAATAGCTACTAATCCTACGATCGTTGTAATTAAACTAATGGCTAACACAATCGTTAAAAACCAAGTGACCGTTCCACTAAAACCTTCTGTCATTTGCATTACCATTTCAAACTCTTCAGGCGACAAATCCATTTCAGGATCATTCATGAGTTCATTCTCAATTTCTTGACGGAATTCTCCATTGCCAAAAATGAACTTCATAACACTTACGAAAGCAGCACTGATCACTAATGCAAACAAAGTAAATATAGCGCTGATTATGCCTAACACTCTTTCAGCTGTTCGATTCATTACTATCATTCCTTTCTTCCTTTAATTAATGATACGTAATACCTCACATTTAGTTTCATAATTCTTCCCCTATGATTTTATTTCTTCCTGCTTCTTTCGCTTGGTAGAGTCGCTGATCTGCTAACTCGAATGTCTTTACAAAATGATCTGCACTATGTGGGTAATGTGCTACTCCGCCTGAAATTGTAATGTTCTTTCCTGTCGGGCTAACTGTGTTCACTACTTTCTTTCTTAGTTCATTCGCAAGATTATAAGCCACATTCATCCCTGTGTTTGGCAGGAGAATCACAAATTCTTCTCCCCCGTATCTACAACACAAAGCCGTTTCATCCACGGCATTTTGCATTTCTGTTGCTAAGAACTTGAGTACATCATCACCTATCGCATGCCCGTATGTATCATTGACAAGTTTAAAACGATCAACATCAATTAATATGAGTGCATAAGGAATATTTTTATCACTCCACTTTTTTATAGTTTCATCCATAAAACGTCGATTTGCTAGACCTGTTAAAGGGTCTGTTGTGGACTGATAAATAAAGTAGTTGACTCTTTCCTCCCATGACTGAAAGCTTTTGACAAGTGCATTTTCTAATTGAATGGCTTCATAATACCATGCCCGCACACCCGTAACTTCATCCAAATGGTGCTCTTCTGTGCTTCTTTCAGCATAATTCCCTAACTTATGCAAAGGCTGAGAAATTTGATTTGCCAACAAAATAATTAATACAGATGAGAGTAAAATAAACGGCAATGCCTTTAAAAGCATTTCATCTCTCATTTCACTAGCTGGCGCGATTGCATCTGCTTTCTCTGTCTGGGATACAACACCCCAATTCGCCTTTTCCACATTAGCATAACCTGCGAGCATTCCAATTCCTTTCGCATTCACTAATTCAACTGAACCATCTTTTTGAGAAATTGCTTCTTGAACCGCAAGATTATCTGCTACATTTTCATTTATTCTTGCTAAATCGGGATGATAAAGAATATTTCCTTCGATATCCACTACGTAAAAATACGAGTCGTCTTGGAAGAAATGGGCTCCGAGTAAATCATTAAGCACATTGTCTTCCAATAAATAAATGGAGCCAGAAATATAGCCTTTATAAATTCCTTCGTCGTTAAAAACAGGTTGTGAAATAAGAACAATAAGACGATCTGTCATAGAAAGATAAGGCTTTGAAATAAACGGCTCTTTAACATCTAATGCTTGTAATCCACCTTCAGAGTCAATCATCTCTCCAACCATACCTAATGTTTCTGGAGAAGACGCTCGGATAAGCCCTGTATCCGAGACAAATACGATGGAATTAAATGTATTCATTTGGTCTAACAGTCGATCTGCCTCCTCAAAAATCAGTTCTTCATCCCCTTCTTCTAAATAGGTGGCTATATTATTTGCACTATAAGCTAAAGTGTCCATCGCTTCATTCAAAAAATTCCCTGTAGTATGCGCAACTTTTTGCGCATACACCTGATTAGTCTCTAAGGTGTTTTCAATTAAAGCGTCCTGACTTACTCGATAGCCCGATAGGATGCTACTCGTAAGCGTCAAAGCAACGGATAGCAATGCAATAAATAAGATTAAATATTTTAATGACAGTTTCAATTTGCATCACCCTTTTACTCAATAATATGTATGAATGGTCAGTTTTTAGTATTTGCGGCATTGAGTTAAAACGCATTGTTTTCAAAATACACTATACTCCATAAAAACATTATATACTACAACCCCACTTTAGAGGCAGTTCTATTTATCTAATAATTGACAATTCTTTAATTAACATTTTACTTAAAGTACTTTATACTTGAATTAAGAACGAAAAAGGAGGGATTAGACAAATGGAAGTTCCTGAAAGAGGTCAAAGCATAAAACGACATGAGGCATTAAAGCCATTATCTCGCCATCATATGAGCGCGTTACATCTCGCTTTAAAATTACGTCGTATCGGTACAGACGAAAGCGATCAAACGCCAGAACAATTACGAAAAGAAGTGGCATCGTTTTGGATTCCAGATGGACAAGCTCATTTTCGTGAAGAACAAGAAATTTTACTGACAACCTTTGCAAAGCATGCTGATATTCAACGTCCTGAAATCCAAGATATGTTAATCGAACATGTGCAAATTTGGGCATTAATGGATCAAATCACAGCTACTGAAAACATTGACTTAAATATGATGCATGAATTAGGCGTTTTATTGGATGGTCATGTTCGAAAAGAAGAACGCATTATCTTTCCAATGATTGAACAAGCATTACCCGAAAGTATATTACAAGAGATGGCACCTTATCTTGCATAAAAACACACGCCTTTTCATTAACTTGAAAAGGCGTGTGTTTTTATACTTGAACTTTTACATCATCATATTCTTTATAACGTTCGAACGCTGTCACAACGTAGGAACAGATAGGTTCCATTTTATAATCATGCTCTCTTGCGTACTCCGCTGCTTGATCTAGTAATTTTTTAGCAACACCTTGTCCACGTAATGTCGGCGAAACAAATGTATGCTCCATCACCATTACATCCCCTAACATCGTCCAAGAAATCTCTGCAATGACTTCGCCGTTCTCTTCACAACGAAATGCGAATTCTTCATTTTCTAGTGTTGTAAACTCAAATTCCATAATTCTCATCCCTCCACTTATATTTTTACTTATTTTACGTAAAAGTCCCATTCTATTGCAAGAAAAAGGTGTTGCGAAAACAACACCTTTCCTTTCTTAATTAAACCAAGATTTAATCGAATCCACTAAGTTAGAGAAAAACTCTTTTACTTTCTCCCAAAAACCTGGGTCAATTTCACCGATTTTATCTTTTAACTTACTTCCGAAATCTGATAATTGCTCTGATAATTTATTGAAATCAATGTTCAAGTCTTTAATACGATTCATTAAATCAACAAGTAATTGGCGATCCGCTTCACTTAGTTCGATATTCAATTTGTCTAATTGTTCTTTTACAATTTCTTCAACTTCTTCTTTCGTCGCTGGTTTACGATCTGCTAATTCTTTCTTAATCTCTGTTAATAACTTAGATACTTGATCTTTATCAACACCAGATTCCGAAAACTTCGTCGCTAAGTTTAACTCATCATTGGCCACATCCGTACGCTCTGTGTCTAGTTCTATACCCGCCACTTCATAAGCCTTATAAATCCCAACTAAAGCCGAGTGACCCGATACTTTTTTCGGTGAAGCAACTTCAACAATTGCATCCTCCACACCTGCCGTTAACATCGCAGTTCCATACATATCAGCAGTTACTTGTGTAATATTATCTTCTGTTACGATTTTAACGACCAAACCTTTACCTGCATCTTGTCTCGTAATTTTAGCCGAAGAATACATTCTCGCTTTTGAATCGCCATCTGGAATATATTTAATAAGATCAGTTCCGTCTACTTCTATTTCTTCGACTTCGGCTTCTTTCTCGACACCTAAACTTTCTTTTACAGAAGCTTTTTCAGCATCAGATAAATTTGCACCATAAACAACGATTGGTACGCCTAATTTTTCATTTATTCCTGTATCCGCTTTTGCGTAATTAGGTACCGTAAATGCAAACATTAAGAGTAAGGCACTGAATAATAAACTAATTTTTTTCATAAAAAAACCTCCATTCATTAATAGTACGTTTTTCAAATCCAATCGGTTGCAATATACTTTTTAGTCTTTTGTAACAGCTTTTGTCCAGCCATCTTCTTGAATGATTTTACGGTTTTTCATTAAATGCCCTAATGCACGCTTGAACGACCCTTTACTCATATTAAACATTTCCTTAATTTCATCAGGTGATGATTTATCCGTAAATGGCATTTTTCCACCAATATCCATTAAATACGTATAAACTACTTCTGCATCCCCTGACATCCGTTCTTCAACGCGTGGCAACAATGAACCATTTAACGTACCGTCCGAATGAACATCAATAATGCGCACATCGACTTCTTGCCCTAAACGCGGCTCCGCTTTTTGTTCAGATGCATGTACAAAAACACGGTAATTATCTGGAATTGTTAATAAAAATGAACCAACTGGTAGTAAACGGTACGGTCTCGCTTTCAAATTGGCATTAAATAAAGCTGAATCTGCATGATTAATCACTTCTAAAACACGTTCTTCTGTCGCCAAACGTCCAAATAAATTTCCACCTAAATCTGTTCGAAGCGTCATATACAATTCATCGCCAATTTGTGGCCATAGCTTAGCAATACGTGGCAAGTCAGCTCCATTTACTAACACTTCAAATGATGAACCGATATCTACATATACGCCTTCTCTTGACTCTGTACGAATCACTTTCGCCCAACCGAATGTACCGATTGTCATCGTTGGCATTTTCATCGTCGCTGTTAACTCTTTACGACGGTTTCTATATAAAAATACTTCTACTGTGTCTCCCACTTCTACTTGTTCATTTGCTTCAGAGACGTTTAAATAAATATTTTCCGTCCCACCGTCTAAAACAAATCTTGAACCCTCTAAATCTTTAATCGTTAATTCGGTAGTATAGCCGGCTTGTAATTGTTCCATTTTATCTCATCCTTTTATTTTCTAGTTGCTTCAAGCTGTTCTACGAATTTTGGATTTGCTTGCATCGTTTCCACTAATTCTGTAATTCGATCAATTGCATCCCAGCTCAAATGATGTTCAATTCCTTCGACATCTTCATAAATCTCATCTTCTTTTACACCTATAATACGCAAAAATTCTTCTAAAATAACATGTCTTTTGACTAGTTTCCTTCCAAAGGTTAAACCTTTCTCCGTTAATTCAATTCCTTTATAACGCTCATAATAAACATAACCTTCACGATCTAATCTTTGCACCATTTTTGTCACAGATGATGGTAACACTTCCAAAGAATCCGCGATATCCGATGCTCTCGCTACGCCGCTTCTTTCGATGTGCAAATAAATTTGTTCTAAATAGTCTTCCATTCCTGGTGTCGCCATTTTATGCACCTCCAACTCTTTTTGATGATGACCATAAGTTTAAACTTTGCATCTTACGGGTACATTTTTAGTACATCTATTTATACTTTACAGTTTAAGGAGTGAAATTCATTGGGTAAAATACTATGGTTTGTTATTGTAGCACTTTTCGTGTTTTGGGCACTAGGATTAGCTTTTAAAATTGGCGGTGGACTGATTCACCTTATCTTAGTAGTAGCAGGTATTATTTTCATCTTCCAACTAATTACAGGAAGACGGGCAAGTTAACGAAAGGGATGTCGACTGTAAAACAGTCTGGCATCCCTTTCTATTATACATCTTCTTATTTTATTTTCGCATAAATACATGTATTTCGTAAATCTTTTCCATCACTCGATTGCATATTTTTTTGCAGTACACCTTCTAATTGATAGCCTAGCCGTTCAGGTATTGCTTTACTTTTCACGTTTTCTTCATCGCAACGAATTTCTACTCGACACGCTTGCAATTCTTGAAATGCAAAATTTGTAATCGCTTCAACTGCCTCTGTCATATAGCCTTGACCAGCTTTTGAACTGGACAGCCAATAGCCAATTTCAAACTTAGGAATTGACCAATTAATTTGGTGTAAACCAGACGATCCGACAAACTCGCCCGTTGCCTTTGAAAATAACAATAATCTCAAATCTTTTCGTGCGATAAAATCTGCCGTCGCTTGACGAATATTTTCTTCCGTTTCTTCTAACTTAGGCAATTGTTGTGCCCAAGGCATCCATTCTTTCAATTCTTTTTCTGATTCATGAATTGCCGTCCACACATCTAACGCATCTGACACGCGAGGTGCGCGAATAATTAAGCGTTCTGTCTCAAATTGATCAGGAAAATTTGATGGAATCGTCTTTTTCACTTCTTTTTTCTCATCTTCCCAAACAACTGGTGTTTTCGTTCCGCTATAATAATCTTCTCTTGTAATCCCATAAGTCACAGCATCATAATACGTGTTTTCTTTCGGTGAAAACCACGCTTTTCTTAAATGCGCTTCTTTTACAAAACCAACACGCTCAAATGTTTTACGCATCGCCAAGTTATCTTGACGCGTATGCCCTTCTAAACGAATTTTATTCTCTGGTAATTCAAATACATAATGAACAATTTCTTTCAATGCTTGTTGCCCATAACCATGTCCCCGATGCGCATCCGCGATTCGCAAATCGAACATTGGGATTTCATCATGTAAATCGTATAACTTCACAATCCCCACTTGCTCACCTTCTGAATTAATCACCCAAAAAGTTTTTACTTCATCCGATTGATAGCCACCTTCATCAATTGTTTTCTCAATCAAATGTCTTCCCGGATTTGTATGACCATGAAACGGCCATGTATTGGTCATTAAAAAATGAATGAGCTGTTCTTGTTCTTCCATTGTCCATTCTTGTAATCGCATAAAAATCCCCCTATTTGCTTACACGTAACAATCTTAAAGAATTTAGTACAACGAGTAATGTTGCCCCCATATCTGCAAATATTGCAATCCACAATGTTAACCATCCTGGAATAATTAAGAGTAGTGCAAGTATTTTTAATCCTAATGCAAACATAATATTTTCTTTAATAATTCGCAACGTTTTTCTACTTAAAGAAATCGTATAAGGTAATTTTTCCAAGTCATCCGCCATTAAAGCAATATCTGCTGTTTCAAGTGCCGCATCCGTTCCAGCACCGCCCATTGCGATTCCTACTGTCGCTTCCGCTAAAGCTGGTGCGTCATTAACACCGTCTCCAACCATTGCCACACGTTGATAATCTTTTTTTAATTGACGCACAACTGTTAATTTATCTTCAGGCATCAGCCCAGCACGCACATCTGTCATAGAAAGTTTCTTACCGATTGATTGACCTGTTTTTTCATGATCCCCCGTTAGCATAACTGTATGTTTAATACCAATAGCTTGTAATTTTTTTAGCAATGCTTCACTTTCTTGACGCACAGGATCTGCAACTGCAATAAACCCTGCATACCGCTCATCTTCCATGAAAGCCATTACCGATTTTCCTTCACTTTGTAAGTTTGTTACTTTTTTCAGTTCCTCTTCTGGAATCGCCGTTATAGATTGGACCCAACTGATACTACCAATCGAAACTTTTTTCCCCTCAACCGTACCGTATGCACCTTTTCCAGTAACAGATTGAAAATCGACAACTTCCCCGAGATGAATATGTCGCGTTTTTGCGTAATTGACAATCGCTTTCGCTAAAGGGTGTTGTGATAATGATTCTACAGTAGCAATCGCTTTTAATAATTGTTGCTCATCAAAATTTGCTGCAATATTAAAATCCGTTACTTCTGGATAACCTTTTGTTAGTGTTCCTGTTTTATCAAAAGCAACTGCATGAATCCGACCCGTTTCTTCTAAATGGATGCCACCTTTAATTAAAACACCATTTCGTGCTGCATTCCCAATCGCTGTAACAATCGCAACTGGCGTCGATACAACTAAAGCACAAGGACAACCTACGACAAGAACCGCTAATCCTTGATAAACCCATACATTCCAATCAGCGCCTAATAAAGGCGGTACGATTGCAATACATAAAGCAATTAGCATAATAGCAGGTGTATAATATTTTGCAAAACGATCAACAAACTTTTGAGAAGGCGCTTTTTCAGCTTGTGCTTCTTCCACTAAGTGAATGATTTTAGCTAATGCCGTATCTTCTACAAGTTTTGTTACTTCAATTTCCAAAGCACCTTCTTCATTAATCGTCCCTGCAAATACTTCATCGCCAAGTTCCTTTAGCACAGGAACAGACTCCCCCGTAATTGCCGCCTGGTTAATCGTTGATGTTCCTTTTAACACAACACCATCCATCGCAATTTTCTCACCAGGTTTGACGATTAAAACGTCCCCTTTAATGATTTCCTCCGTGCCAATCGTCAAAAGCGCTCCGTTTCTTCTAATAAGCGCTTCATTCGGTGCAATATCCATTAATGATTGAATCGATTGTCTCGCTTTATTCATTGAATAAGCTTCCAACGCCTCACTTACCGCAAATAAGAAAACGATGACAGCTCCTTCACGCCACTCCCCAATAATCGCCGCACCAATAATCGCAATGGTCATTAACGTTTTCATATCAAATTCAAAACGAATTAAGTTTTGAAAACCCGTTTTAAAAATACTTGCCCCACCTATGACAATCGCAATCGCGAATAAAACAATTGCTGGTGGATATGTTTCATCATGAATAAAAGATAAAGTTGCACCAATCGCTAAAAAGATAAATGATAAAATTGTCACGATATTCTCTTTTCGTTTATAAAAAGGAATCGGTGGTGCTAAGCGGTCTTGTTTCGACTTCACGACTGTAATGCCGTCAAACGCACCTGCTGCTTCAATATCTTCAACAGTTACATCTCCGACAACCGCGATTTTGGACGCACCAAAATTCAACTGTACTTCTTTTACATTCGGAATTGCCTGCACATTTTTTTCAAATTTCGCTGCACAACTTGCGCAGCTCAAATTTTCTAAGCGGAATTCCTTTTGATTCGCCATCGTCATTGACAATCACCTTCAATCGCATGTGTTTGCGCAATCGTCACTAATTGATGGACATGATCATCCGCTAATTTATAATAAATCATTCTTCCTTTACGTGTTGATTTCGCCAATGCATGATCACGTAAGTAGCGTAAATGATGCGATGCCGTTGCGACTGATGAATCAATTACCGCCGCAACATCACAAACACACATCTCTTCCTCTAAAGTCAATGCATAAGCAATTTTCAATCTCGTTTCATCAGCCATAGCTTTAAAAATTTGTGCCGTCTTTTCCAGACTTGGCATTTGCTGTTTTACTTCTTGGACAACTTCTTCATGAACTACAGTTATTTCACAAACATCTTTCAACGTCATGCTATTTCCACCTCATTCAAATAGTCGTTTGATTATGTATAGTATATGTTAAAAAATTCTGAATGGCAATCAAATTCAAATGTTTATTTGAATGTCCTGTTAAATCATCCGCCGATTTGTTTGAAAGATTAGATTGCTAGCGAAGTTTTTTCATCGTTCCTGAAAATGATTCGATCACTCACGAAGTTTATTCGCCGTTCCTGACAATGATTCGATCGTTCACGTAGTTGATTCACCGTTCCTACGAATGATTCGATTGCTTACGCAGTTTATTCGCCGTTCACACAAATGATTCGACCACTTACGAAGTTTATTCACTGCTCGTTCAAAAGCTTTCTACACTAAACCGTTTTCGCAATTAAAAGCCTGTAAAAACAGTTCTTCATTGCCATTCACCTCCCTTTCCACGTATAATTGTGTGAACATACAGAATTCAAAAGGGGTTGGGGAATGTGAAAAAAGGAAAATGGAATGCCATCACAGATGTTTCAAATGTACATATTGGACAAATTACATTAGAAGAAGACTTGGGAGACTCTGAAGTTGTTCGTACAGGGGTTACAGCAATTCTTCCACATGCTAGAAATATTTTTGAAGAGAAAGTACCTGCTGCAAGCTTTGTTTTAAATGGTTTTGGAAAAACGGTTGGCCTCATTCAAGTGGATGAACTCGGTGTATTAGAATCACCCATTATGCTGACGAATACATTTAGCGTGCCACAAGTTTTACAAGGTACTTTAAATTATATGCTCGACCAAAACCCTTCTATTGGAGATTCAACTAGTTCTCTAAACATTGTCGTAGGCGAATGTAATGACAGTCATTTAAACGCTATGAGAGAAATGAAAGTAACACCAGCACACGCAGTCAAAGCAATCGAAACAGCTCAGTCAGGACCGATTGCACAGGGCGCTGTCGGTGCTGGTAAAGGGATGATTTGTTACGAAGCAAAAGGCGGGATTGGTACTTCTTCAAGAATTGTCCCTTTTGAAGGCGGCCAATATACAGTTGGTGTCCTCACATTAACCAATTTCGGTAAAGCGAGCGAATGCAGAATAAATGATTGGCTTAAAGAAAATGGTTACGCTAATCAAGAAGTGGTTTTTCCGACGAAAGAAGAAGTTGAAAAACCGGATGGTTCTGTCATCATCGTTGTAGCGACGGATGCACCCGTTAACGAAAGACAACTGCAGCGCTTCGCAAAACGTGCAGCAATCGGACTCGGACGTACAGGAACGGCAGTCCATAATGGCAGCGGAGATATTATTATCGCTTTTTCAAACAGCTATACGATTCCACATCGTCCAGAAGGTCAAACTGAAATGGTTGCGATTATCCAAGATCAACATCCAATCATTAATCAGTTATTCCAAGCTGTTGTCGAAGCGACGGAAGAAGCCGTTTATCAATCGCTCTTACATGCGGAGACGACGACTGGAAGACTCGGACGTGTCATCGAAAGCATTCAATTGGTCAAAAAGTAGAAAGTCACATAGTAAAATGCCTAAACGACGTCAAATGAGCGTTTAGGCATTCTTTCATTTCTTTATATGCACTTCCACTTTATTTCGGCTTTAGTTTCAACTCAAATCCATCTTTCACTTCTCCATTTAAAACGGCTTCATGGAACTCGCCATTCACCCAAGCATCTGCATTGCTATGGAACCATTTGGACTTAATATGACCTGTTTGACCTGGCCCTACAATTTGATAAGTCGTCGATAAATCTTCTAAGTCTGCAACGAAGCGCCATGGTGCTCCGTGATTAACTGTGCCATCTTCTTTAAACGCCGCTGCTTGAACAGTAATATTGGAGCCGCCCAAAGCTTGCTTTTTCGGATTTAAAAACTTCTCCAAAATAGGTGAAGCGCTTGCCAATGGATGTGGAAATGCAACTTGATGAAAATCGCCCCAATGCCATTTCTTAGGATTTTTCCCAAAGTCATCCGTAATCCCATCAATCGTTTGTTCAAATGCATCAAACACCCAAGTATCTATATCGCCGTATTCATTTAGCCAAACCGACTCTTTTCCTGCATAGCCGTCTCGTAATAACTGGTCGGTAATTTGTCCTTTTCTCGGCATCATCTCATAGACATCCTCTGGAAAATGGTCCATAAACATTGTCTTCGGCAATTGTTGCATCCATTTATGGAAGATGAGCGGTGCTGCCGCATCGATGTCATCTACTTGATCCCAATCTTTTAAAATTGTTAAAATCTCTTGATACTTCCCGTCTTGATCTTTCTTTTCAACTGAGCTCATTAAACTTTGCAGAAATTCTCTAGCATAAAGGTTTTCAATATCCATTTGCAATGCTTTCATATCTTCAGCTGTGAAATCATCTCTACTTTCCAATACTTCTGCAATACGCTCATAACGATAAGGTTGCGCCCAAATTGTCGTTAAATGATAAGGATACTCTTCCCCTACAACTTGATTATTCGCCGTCGCTACAAAGCCTTCCTCTGGATTGACTACGCGTGGTAGTTCATCATAAGGAATATACGATTCCCAACCATATTCTGCCGAGTCTCCTGGTACTGGTAATTCACCGTCTCCTTTTTTACGAATTGGAATACGTCCATTTGCTTTATAGGCGATGGTACCGTCCTTTGAAGCAAACACAAAACTTTGTGTTGGTGCATGGAAATCTTCTAATGCTTTTTCAAAACTATCCCAATCATCCGCTTTATTCATATTTAATACCGCTTGCAATTCTTTTGTTGGTTCTAGAGCTGTCCACTGCATCGAAAATAATGCGCCAGGGTCTTCTTCCTTATAAACGATGTCTGAAATAATCGGTCCATGCCTTGTAACGAGCACTTCATAGGGCACATCTTCTTCACCTTTTACTTTAATCGTTTCATCTCTTACTTCAGCTTGTTCCCACTCACCTTCATATAAAAACTCAGTTGGGTTATCTGGATTTGGTGTTTCAATATATAAATCTTGAACGTTCGGATTGACGTTCGTTACACCCCATGCAATGTCTTCATTATGCCCTAAAATAATTCCAGGTACGCCAGCGAATATAACTCCTCCTACATTTTGTGTAGGTGACGTTAAATGCATTTGATACCAAATAGAAGGTGTTGCTAGTCCTAAATGTGGATCGTCTGCTAATAACGGGAAACCACTTGCCGTTTTTTCTCCAGCGACAACCCAGTTATTACTGCCATTGAATTCATGCGGCAATAAATCTACTTGAAATGCGCCAGCAACCTCGACAGGCTGCTTTAAATTAGCCTCAATAATCGATGATGCATTGTCAGGGTATGTAATAAAAAGTTCTTTTGCTTTTTCTTCGCCAAATTCATTTAAAGCCCAATGACGCACTGCCAAAGAATCCCAGTTTCCACCTAAATCATAGGCCATGAACTTCCCAATTGTTAAAGAATCTATTTCCGACCAAGGTTCTGGCGTATAGCCTAATACTTTAAACTCATAAGGTAATTTATTTTCAGCGATTGCCTCTTCAATATAAGCGTTTACACCTTCAGCGAAATAACGTAAGACATCTTTCGCTTCTTCATTATAACCATCATAAGAAGCCTCTGCTGCTACTCTTAAGCTAAATGTGCGAAAATGTTTATCCGTATCTACTGCAGCCGCCCCGACTACTTCAGCCAATCGCCCACTCGCTTGGCGTCTCGATAAATCCATTTGAAACAATCGATCTTGCGCTTGCGTATACCCTTGCGCACGGTATAAATCGGCATCCGATTCCGCTTTTATATGTGGCACACCTTGTTGATCTCTTGTTACAGTTACTTCATGCTCCAATCCTGCAACACTCACATCCCCAATAATCACTGGATTAGACTTTCCAATATAAATATTTAAAAAGAGCAATAAGCCAAGTCCGATCCCTACTAAAATCCCTATAAACCAGAATAACCCTTTCACCCAACGTTTCATCTAATTCCCCCCTCGTATAAGTACTATATTCGACCAAATCCTTGAAAGACCTTTTATTTCAACCGAAAATATCATTTCTGAACATAAAAATAGGAATCCCAACTCTCTCTCTAGAATTGTGATCCCTATCGATTATTCCACTTCTTTTTCTTGTTCCTTCTTCTCACCATGAATGACTTCATATAAATCATCCGTACCAGAGATATCAGCCAGCTTCACTTTTGAACGGTATGCAGAACGTACTAATAAATGGCCTGCTACGGGTGCTGTCAAGAAAACAAAGACAATCCCTAATAGTAAACGGACACTAATAAAGTTTTCCACTGTCCAAAAATAAACAAATGCGCCTAATAAAGTTAACAATACTGCTAAAGTAGAGCTTTTCGTTGCCGCATGCGAGCGTGTATACACGTCAGGTAATCGAATTAAACCGAAAACGCTAATCACACTCATAATCGCACCGACCAAAATCAAAAATGCACCGACGAATTCACCAATCTCGCTTACGTTCAACGACAACCCCCCTCAAAATAAACTTAGAATAAGCAATTGTGCCAATGAATGTTAAAATCCCTAAAATTAAAATCACTTCAAAAAATGCTTTTGTTTGCATCAAGACAGATATCACTGCGATTGAAGCGATTAAATTCACACCGATGACATCTAGTGCTAGTACACGATCTGGTAAAGAAGGTCCTAAGACAATTCGTAGCACCGCAATCCCAATCGCAATAGAAATTAAAACGAGTGCTGTGATTAACATCACTTGAACCATTAACGTGTCACCTCCATAATCGCTTTCTCATAGTTTTTTAATTGACTGATGATGGCGCCACGTTCTGTTTCAACATCCATCGCATGTATGTATAAAACATTCCCTTCAGGCATTACTTCCATTACTACCGATCCTGGCGTTAAGGTTAACAGTAAAGAAACCATCGTAATTTCCAAATCACTTTCAAGTACAGTGTTGTACTTAAAAATTCCTGGTTGAATTTTTAATTTCGGACTTAAGATTTGCTTCAATACAAGAATACTTGATTGAACTAACTCTGAAATAAAAGTAAACAGTAATTTAATACAAGCAAATAAGCGCTTTAAATAAAATGAACTACCAAAAAAGCGGTGGAGCATAAATATAATACCGATTCCAACTAAGAAACCCGCAAAAAATGTTGTAAAATGTAAACCGTCTTCATCCATTAACAGCATCCATAAAAATGCAATCATTACATTGAGCAATAATTGTGCGCGCATGAATCAACCACCTCATCCTTCCTATCGTTGCACATCATATTATTTACCTAAGATTGCTTCGACATATACTTGTGGATTCATCAGCGTATAAGCTGCATCTTCTACATATACTAAAATCATTTCAGCACCAAGCCCTAAAGTAATTGTGATCACCGCAAGCATCACACAAGGTAGAATTAGCCTTTTTTGAAGCGGTTTCTCATCTTCTATACTAATAATTGTTTCACCCCAAAAAGCATTCATAAAAATTCTAAGCATCGAATATAAAACGACCATGCCGGATAAAAAGGCTAAACCTAATAATACGTATGAACCTGCTTCTACCGATCCTTGGCCAATGTACAACTTCCCTAAAAAACCGCTTAATGGTGGGATTCCCGCTAATGATAATGTTGTAATGAAAAATAACCAACCTAATAATGGATAATTTCGAATGAGCCCACTCATCTCTTCGATCCGAGACTTCCCTGTTAAATAAATCATCGTACCCGCAAGTAAAAATAACAACGCTTTAATAAAAATATCATGGACTAAATAAAAGATTGCCCCTTGAATTCCGATGTCGTTAGATACTGCTAGTCCGATTAAAATAAAACCAACTGTAATGATGACGTTATAGGAAACAATTTGCCGGATGTCTTGGAAACTAATTGCGCCAATACTACCACCAATTAAAGTAATCGCTGCCATTATTCCAATTAATGTGTGTGTAATTGAAGGTTCATGATAGAAAATCAGTGTAAACGTGCGGAACATCGCATAAATTCCAACCTTTGTTAACAAAGCTCCGAACAGCGCTGCAATCGCAGTTGGCGGCGCACTATAAGAACCCGGCAACCAAAAGTACAACATTAAACCTGACTTTAAACCAAAAACAATAAGAAAAATGATACTAATAACGGTGAGCAGAGGACCTTGCCCTACTTCTGCAATGCGTGCTGATAAATGTGCCATATTTAATGTACCAACCGTACCGTATAAATAAGCGATCCCAAGTAAGAAAAACCAAGATGACAACACATTAATCGCAACATACTTTAAAGATTCAACGAGCTGAAACTTCTTCCCGCCAAGTGTAATTAATACATAAGAAGCAAGTAGCATCACTTCAAAACAAACGAATAAATTAAATAAATCCCCTGTTAAAAAGGAGCCATTCACACCCGCTACTAATAGCAAAGCGAAAGGGTAGAAAAACATATGCTCATATTCTTTTCCAATTGAAAAGAATGCATAAAGAAAAATAATACTAGAAACAATTGCTGTTGCTAAAACAAGCAATAGGGAAAATGAATCTGCCACAAATAAAATTCCGAATGGCGGTTCCCAACCACCAAAATCCAAGCGTAAAATCCCTTCCAACTGCACTCTGTTTAATAAATGGATACTCACACCTGCTGTCACAATGAGGGCAAGCAAACTTACTACACGCTGAAATGGAATATAATTACGGAAAAATACTAATACAATCCCTGTTACCAATGGAATAATCATTGGCATTACAATCATATTATTCATCTGTTGACCCTCTCAACTCTTGCAAATCGTCCGTTCCCGTCTCTTGATACGTTCGATAAGCTAATACTAGTAAAAAGGCCGTTACAGCAAAGCTGATGACGATTGCAGTTAAAATTAATGCTTGTGGCAAAGCATCTGTATAACTACCTTCCCCTTCTCCAATTAACGGAACACTGCCTTTTTTAAGGCCACCCATCACCATTAGTAATAAATGAACTGCATGTGACAAGACAGCCGTTCCTAAAATCATTCGAATGACATTTCTAGATAACAGTAAGTACACAGCAACAGTGACAAGTACACCAGCTAATATTGTAATAAAAGTCTCCATCGCTACACATCCTCACTAATACTTAAAATAATCGTTACAACTGTTCCGACAACCGTTAACGCAACACCTAGCTCAAAAAATAGCACAGTCGTCAACTCGGTATCACCAAAGACTGGTAAATGAAAAGTTGAAAAGCTTTGTTTTAAAAAAGGTTGTCCAAATAATACGGCGCCGATTCCCGTGCCAACTGCTAGTAACACGCCAATTGCCGCTACTTTTTTGAAATCAACGGGAATCCCTTTTTGCACCGTTTCAATATCATAAACAAGAAATAATAAGACGAGCGCCGAAGAAAGAACGAGCCCACCGATAAATCCACCACCAGGATTGTTGTGACCAGATAAAAACAATTCAACCCCGAATGTCAAAATGATAAAAACGACTAATTTCGTAATCGTATGTAAAATGACATCATTAATTTTCAATATCGCGCTCTCCCTTCTTCGCTTTTAATTTCACTAATGTATACACACCAACACCTGCAATAAATAGGACAACGACTTCTAACATCGTATCAAATGCACGGAAATCTCCTAAAATCGTATTGACGATATTTTTACCGCCTGCGAGTTCATAAGCATTTTCAAAGTACGAGGAGATTGAATCGAACATTTTATTGCCTTGTACTAATAAAGCAAGGACAGTAACGAGTGAACCAACTGCAATTGCAATAATCCCATTCATGACTTTTGTTGATTTAACAACTTTTTCGCGTTTAATTTCAGGCAAGAAATAAAAGCCTAATAAAAATAAAGCTGTCGTCACTGTTTCAATAACAATTTGTGTCAATGCCAAATCAGGTGCACGGAAAATGACGAAAAATAAGGCAATGGAATAGCCTAAAACACCATTTAACAAGGTGATCGTAATTCTCGATTTGGCAAATAACATCAATATACCCGCCGCCATCATACCGAAAATTAATATATATTCATTCGGCGCAATCGGTGCATCGTTTGAAATATCGAATTTGGCACCACCTGTATAGATTAATGTACCTGTCACAGCGACAAAGAAGAAAACAAAAATATACACTAAATAATGGCGTAAATAACCCGTCATATATTTATTCGTAATATACGTAGAACCGGATTCTGCAAAATGTAAAGCGCCATTATAAACATTGTCAAGCCCCCAACGTAGTGGCCCGAGCTTGTACATCGGTCTCCAATAATTGAATGTTAAATACAATAATGTTCCGACAATAATGACACCAATTGTCATCCATAATGGCGTTTTAAAACCATGCCAAATCTTAATCGGCTCCAATGCCCCACCGATATCGGGTAAGCTCGGGTAAACTGCAGCCATTGCTGGACGTAATAAATAATCTCCAATCACATTCGGGAAAAAGAATACCGAAACAACAAGTAACGCTAGAATGGACGGAGAAATTAACATGCCTAGCTTTGCTTCATGCGCTTCTCGGTCTAAACGATCTGGTTGATGTTCTCCAAAGAATGTTTGGAAAACGATAATCATACTATAAATAAATGTGAAGACACTTCCAACCCACGCCAAAACTGGGAATAAAATGCTCCAACTCCCGATATCAAAAAATGCTAGATGGCGCACTGCTACCATTGCTTCAAAAAACATTTCTTTACTTAAGAAACCATTAAATGGTGGTAACCCTGCCATCGAAAAACTTCCAATTAAAGCAATCGTAAAAGTGACTGGCATAATCGCCATTAAACCACCTAAACGCCGTACATCCCTTGTCCCCGCATTTAAATCGACAATCCCAACAACCATAAATAATGCACCTTTAAAAGTGGAGTGGTTGATGAGATGGAATAATGCGGCAAAAGTAGCTTGCGCATAAAGGACAGCATGTTCACTATACCCTTCATGTAAGGCAGCTGACCCTAAACCAAATAAACTCATGACAAGTCCAAGTTGACTAATCGTTGAATAAGCAAGAAGTGCTTTTAAATCAGTTTGCCTAACTGCATTAAAGGAGCCCCAAAACAATGTGAAAATCCCGACCGAACTGACGACATAAAACCAGATGGCATCGCCACCAAATATACCCGTAAACCTTGCCACTAAATAAATGCCGGCCTTGACCATAGTCGCGGAGTGTAAATATGCACTAACAGGCGTAGGTGCTTCCATCGCGTCAGGTAACCAAATATGAAATGGAAACTGTGCAGATTTCGTAAATGCACCCAGTAATACTAAAATCATCGCTGGAATAAATAATGCATGATCCGTAAATTCGGCAATCATCGCAATATTTTCTCGAATACTAAATGATCCCGTCATCGCATGTAGCATAATAAATCCTGCCAACATCGCCACGCCGCCAGATACCGTAATGAGCATCGACTTTTGTGCACCGTAACGAGACTGCTTTCTGTAATACCAAAATGCAATTAATAAGAACGAAGAAATACTCGTTAGTTCCCAAAACACATAAAGCACCATCATATTATCGGAAAACACAACGCCGAGCATGGCGCCCATAAACATTAATAAATACACATAAAAATGACCTAATGCTTCTCGACTTGTTAAATAGTAGATTGAATATAAAATGACTAAACTACCAACGCCGGTAATCAATAAGCCGAATATTAAACTTAATCCATCCAAATACGTCGTAAAATGAATGTTTGCAGATGGAATCCAACTTATTGTAAAGCTTTCTGTGTGTCCTTTCGCTATAGCTGGGACAAATCGTACAAGCCCTATAAATAAGATGATTGGAACAATTAATACAAACCATCCGACATGTTTCGGTTGCCATTTATAAATAAGCGGCACGACTAATGCAGCTAAAAATGGTATGAATATTGCTAGCGTAATCGTTAACAAATATAAACCTCCTTATCGGTTACCTATCATCCTCTTTTACTTTGTTTGAAATTTTCAATATCTTTACACTGTATAGTCTTGACTCTTTTATCAACTGCGTTCATAATAAAATGTCATAGAACTCTTTATGTATCGTTAGCATTAAAATAATTGTATGATCATTTCACAAATGCCCCGTTAAGTTTTGAATTAAATGTGGAATTGTTGAATTAATAGGATTTTTTGAGGATTGATATATATTACAACAGAAATTATACACTAAAATGACGTTAGACGCACTTTATTAAACTATATGATGGTTTTAAAAAATAGTATTTTAGGAATTTTTTTAGATACTTGTTTTCCATTGCATTATCATATATACTGTATAAGTTTTCAATGAAAAATACAATTCAGAGGTGACTACCAAAATGGGCATAAAAAAAAGTCGTATGGACGAGAGCATTCTCGTTTGTGTTTACTACGGTCCAAATGGTGAACGTCTCATTAGACGAGGACATAAAATGGCAACAATCATGGATTGTCCACTATATATCTTAACAGTAGATCCACTACCATTGGATGAGTTTGACGCAGAGAAGTCTGAATATATCGAGCGTTGGCAGCAATTAGCGGAAGAATTTGAAGTTGAGGAGTTTATTATTCGAGATAATGAGAAACGTCCTTCTGCAAAAATCATTAAAGAAGTCGCACATGAACACGGTATTACACAAATTATCATCGGTCAAACTGCGCAAAGCAGATGGGAAGAAATTACAAAAGGGTCGTTCATGAACGTCCTATTACGTGAAATTTCATTCGTAGACTTCCACGTTGTCTCAGTAGACCGTACAGTTAAAGATGAAGATGATGAGATGTATGAAACTGGCGTGCGTGCCTATTTAGTTAAAGAAAATGGCGATTATCGCCTTAAATTCACATTAACAAAAGATGTCGAATACGAAGGCATTTTCTTTAAAGAAATCGGTACAGACTTTAATAATGGACTGTTTAAATTTCTATGCAATAGTAAAATGTGTCAAATCCATATCGCAGATGATCTTGTTGCTGATCCAAAAGCGCTTAAAAATAAAAAGCAACGTAAAAATGAAGGTGCTTAACACTTCATATCAAAACCCGTCCGCAATGATGCGAGACGGGTTTTTTGATCCCTTATTTCACAACTGATGCATCTTTTTCTTCTCCAACAATTTTCACTTCAAGCTCTAGTGAAACGTCAAACACTTTTTTCACTTCTGCTTTCACCATTTCAATCGTTTGGATATAGTCAGATGCTGTTGCATTTTTTTTATTAATGATGAAGCCCGCATGTTTCGTCGACACCTCCGCGCCACCATGCCCTTTTCCTTGCATGCCACAGTCTTGAATTAATTTCCCTGCAAAATAACCAGGTGGTCGTTTGAAAACACTTCCTGCAGATGGGTATTCTAACGGTTGTTTTGATTCACGTTGGAATGTTAAATCAGCAACTTTTGCATCAATCGCTTCTTGATCGCCAACAACTAATTCGAAGTCTGATGACAGGACAAAATAGCCTTTATCCGCAATAATGCTTTTTCGGTATCCTAAAGCGAGTTCTTCTTTTGATAACTCTAATACTTCCCCTTCAGGTGTAACGACAGTCGATTTTAAGATGACATCATTAATTTCACCACCATATGCGCCCGCATTCATCGCCATTGCGCCACCAACTGATCCTGGAATGCCACAAGCAAACTCAAAACCTGTTAAACCATTTGCTGCCGCAGCTCTAGACACTTGAATAATGTCCGCACCGCTCTCTGCATGAATCGACGTTCCTTCTACAGTAATCTTATCTAATTGCTTTAGATGAAGCACAATCCCTCTTACTCCACCATCGCGCACAACCATATTCGAGCCATTTCCTAATAATAATAGGGGGATATTTTTTTCATATGCATAACGCACAGTCGCAATTGTTTCTTCAATAGAAGCAGGAATAACAAGTAAGTCAGCTTTCCCACCTAATTTAGTTGCCGTATATTTACATAATGGTTCATCTATTTTTAAAAGTCCATGCTGAATAACTTGTTGTAATTCAGTCAACCACTGATGTTTTGACATCAAGATTCAATCCTTTCAATTCAGTCGATTACTCCTCGACTTTTTAACATTGTACTACCTTTTATAGTATGCTTTGAAATCGGCAAATTTACAAGGAATACTATTTAAATTCACGATTTTCTCGAAATATTGAAAGTAGTTCTTTTTACTTATTTTGCATTTTATCTTGAATTAAGCATATTTATATCTTGAATTCGAGATAATTGTATTTTATACTAAAGTTAACCAATTATTGAAAGGGAGTTTTGTACATGACAAACAAATGGACTGTAGATGCAACACACACATCAGTAGGTTTTACAATTAAGCATATGATGTTTTCAAAAGTTAAAGGGAGCTTTGGAGCAGTTGAAGGAGAATTAACTGGGGATCCACAACAACTTGAAAATGCAAACATCAACTTTACAATCGACGTAAGTTCAATTAACACAAATAATGAAGATCGCGATAATCATTTACGTTCTGGAGATTTCTTCGATGTTGAAACATATCCCCAAATGACATTTACATCAACAAACATTACCAAAACGAGCGACGACACATACGATATCACTGGAGATATGACAATTAAAGATGTTACTAATTCTGTGACGTTTAAAGCTTCTTATGAAGGTACGGGAAAAAATCCATGGGGCGTGGACGTTGCAGGTTTTGAAGTTGACGGAAAGATTAAGCGTGAAGATTTCGGTTTAACTTGGAACCAAGTACTTGAAGCTGGTGGCGTATTAGTAGGCAGCGATATTAACATTAATATGGATGTTCAAGTAAATCCTGCACAAGCGTAAAAATAATAGATGAAATGTTGCACTTTAGAGTTGTTATTCCAATTCTAGAGTGTTTTTTTGTCTTTAATTTGTAGAAATTTATCTTAGAAATATGAGTCATGTCGAAAAATGGGGAAGTGTTACTGCTGCGCGTGAGTTTATCAACGATTCAGCGCTGGTTATCAACGACTCGCGGTAGTTTATCAACGCTTCGGCACCCGTTATCAACGACTCACGCGGCTTTATCAACGATTCAGCAGATTTGTAGTAAAATTCTTATCAAAATAACAAACTTTGACACATTAGAAAAAGCATAAATTTCCAGAAAAAGGGAATTCTGACTCCAGCCAAGATCTAAGCTACTACGCGTGAGTTTATCAACGACTCAGGGCGCGTTATCAACGACTCGTGGTACCTTATCAACGACTCAGCACCCGTTATCAACGACTCACGCCACTTTATCAACGATTTAGCAGATTTATAGTAAATTCCTTATAAAAACAACAAACTTTGACACACTCCGTAAAGCATGATCTTCCAAAAAGAGGAAACCCCTTCTTCAATCAACGACTCAGGCGAAATACACAAGTCATTACATCCAATTGTCATAGACACAGGCATCTGCTAAACCTTTCTTTAAATATGTATACCTAAAAATTTGTTATAAAACCGTTTGTTTTTTTGCAATTTATGATATATTCGGATTAGTATAAAAACGGAAAAATCTACTCGTTACACTAATTACTAAAAACTAATAAAAAGGGGGAGATGTTTTGAAAAGGTATGAGAAAAAACATATTTTTATGGCCATTGCCATCGGTTTTTTATTATTAACTCCTGTCATTTTACTCATTTTACCGACTACAGTTGTCAATACTTTATACTTTTCAACATCACAATTAGTCGTTTATGCAACGAGTAAAATTTACCTTGTTTATGGGGCTTCACTTTTATTCTTTTCCTTAGCAATTTTTCTTATTTTTTTACTGTGGGATAAAAAAGTCGTGTTTTTAGCAAGTCCACTTTGTTTCGTCTTAAGTGGCGTTTTATTATTTATTGCTTCTCTACATTATATTTCAATCGGTACAGATGAACTTTCTTATCGACCTTTATTTACTACAGAAGAACATCGGTACAATTGGGATGAAATCACGAGTGCCATCTCTTATGAAGATGAAATGGAAATGCCAATTAAGTACGAGCTCACTTTTAACAACGGAGAACAACTTACACTTATGGGCAACGCTTACGTACAAGAATACCGATTTTATATTAACGCTTTAATTGAAGAGAATGGTACAGAATTAGAAAAGCAACTTGTATCAGCCGACTAACGACTCGTTAAGTTTAGTTTTGCCTTTAACATTGGATAAAATTACTCGCAGTATATAGATACTCTGAATCATAAGAAGATTTATTGAAATGGATTCGATCGCTCAAGAGATTTATTCGCCGTTCGCAAAAATGATTCGCCACTCAAGAGATTTATTCGCCGTTCGCAAAAATCATTCGATCACTCAAGAGATTTATTCGCCGTTCGCAAAAATCATTCAATCACTCAAGAGATTTATTCGCCGTTCGTTCAAGAGTTTTGCTAAACTTTCAAGCTGATCTTATAAGTTTTGTGACATTCACTATAAAACTGGCTACCAATAACGATTTCCGATTAAACGCTGACATTAAAAATTGCTGATGAAATGACTACAATCATCTCATCAGCAATTTTTTAAGCTTCTGAAGCCGCTTTTTCTAGTGCATCTACAAACGTTTCTGTCGGTTGTGCGCCTGAAATCGCATATTTACGATCAATGACAAAGAAAGGTACACCTTGTACACCGATTTGTCCCGCTTCTTGAATATCTTTTTTCACATCTTCAATATATGCATCAGAATCTAGCATCGTTTCTACTTCATCCACCGCTAGTCCAATCTCTTTCGCTAGCTCCAATAAAATATTGCGTGTGCCAATTTTTTGTCCTTCTATAAAATAAGCTTTTAATAGACGCTCTGTCGCTTCTTCGCCCAATCCTTTTGCTTCAGCAAGCTTCGCTAAGCGATGTGCTTGGAAGGTATTAGCTGGCGTCATTTTGCCAAAATCATATTGAAGACCTACTGTTTCCGCTTGCATTTCTACATTATCCGTCATCGCCTTCGCTTCATCTACTGAAACATTATATTTTTCAGCAAGTACTTCGACCATTGAACGGTCTGAATCCGCTAAAGAGTTTGGATCTAACTCGTAAGCTTTATAAACGATTTCAATGTCTTCGCCTACACCTGCTTGAGCAATCGCTTCCTCTAATCTTCTTTTCCCAATATAACAAAATGGACATACATAATCGGACCAAACTTCTATTTTCATTTCTATCATCTCCTTACTTACCATCATAATTCGGATAAATTATGGGAACAATGTATATGCTTACTACTTTTCAAAATGGAGGTTTTGATAATTAATGTCATTATGGATTAAAACAGCTTATTCTATGGAAGCTTTTCCTGCATTAAATGATGCGATGCAATGTGATGTGTGCATTATCGGCGGTGGATTAAGTGGCATTATGAATGCTTATCTACTCGCGCAAGAAGGAAAAGATGTCATTCTTATTGAAAAAGATCGAATTTTGGGCGGTGCAACAGGACATTCCACTGGAAAATTAACCGTTCAACACGATCTCATTTACCGTAATTTAATCCAAAAATTTGGGATTGAAGCTGCTAGGTTATATTTTGATGTGAATGAAGCTGCCGTTCAATTCGGGAAAGGCTTTGCTAGTAAAGAAGAAATCCAAACTGCCAACTCGGTCCTATATGCACAAACAGAACTCGGACACCAACTACTTAAAGAAGAAGCCGAAGCCTACCGAACTGTGGGCATTGGACATGAACTTGGAAAAGACAATGAATTGCCCCTTAAAATGCGGGCAACTTTAAAAATCAACAACGAAGCACAAATCCATCCTGTGCGCTTTGGACAAACATTAGCACAAATGGCGATAAAAGCTGGCACACGTATCTTTGAAAAAAGCCATATCGCTACAATTGCTACAAACGATCAACAACTATCTTTAACAAATGGCGTGACGGTAGACTTTTCTGCACTCATTTTAAGCACACATTATCCGATTGAATCATTAAATGGTGCACAAATTTTAAAACTAGCCGTAGATCGCTCCTATCTTGTTGCTGCAAAATCGCATATGCCTTTACAAAACCAATATATTGCGGTTGACCAGCCAAAACGTTCCATTCGTACCGCAAAAATCGATGGCGAAAATTACTTTTTATTAGGGGGCAAGAGCCATCCTGCAGGCACCAAAAAACATACGACGCAATTTTACGAAGCGCTGTACCACGAAGTAAAAGAAGACTTTCTACTCACTTCATTGGAAACAGGTTGGTCCGCACAAGATCCATCAACACCAGATTTATTGCCTTACGCTGGGCAAATTACCAAAAGTCTTCCACACTTATTCATCAGTACAGGCAATCGGAAATGGGGCTTATCCAACTCCATCGCTAGTGCACAAATTATAACGGATGCAATCGTAGGGCGACGCAACAAAGCGATCGATCTTTATTCGCCTTCACGAACAAAATTCGGTGCCTTAGCACTTCAAAGTTTAAAATTAGCTGGATTAGTTGCAAAGGAATTCCCACTCGGACATCTAACAAGGACGAACGCACCGATTTGTACACATTTAGGATGCCGAACAAGATGGAATGATGCGGATGAAACTTGGGATTGTCCATGCCACGGCTCTCGCTTCCGTAAAGACGGTTCAGTATTAGAAGGCCCGGCTACAAAACCTTTAAAACTATAAGAAAAAGGCTAAGCGCATAGATACGCCTAGCCTTTCTTCTTATTTTAATGCATCTGTTAATACAGGTACAATTTGTTTTTTACGTGATACAACACCTTTTAAAGTAGCTGTACGATTCGTTAAAGACACATTGAATGCAGCTGCTGCACGGTCTGCTTCTTTACCTAATGCCAAAACAATTGAATCATTATGGATAATATCCGTTACAACGAATAAAAATAAACCTAAACCTTTGTCTACAATTACTTGATCAATCGCAGCTTCAAACTCAGCTTGTTTTTCCATCACTTCATCAATATCTACAGCGTTCACTTGAGCGATTTCGATTTTCAAACCTTCTTCAAGTGTGAACTCTTTCGCGTCTAATGCAATTAAGTCTTGGATTGATTTTCCACTTAAGTCCGCGCCAGCTTTTAACATCTCTAAACCGTATTCTTTCGCATCAACATCTGCAATTGCAGTCAGTTCTTCAACTGCTTTACGGTCTTCTTCTGTAAATGTTGGTGATTTAAATAATAGTGAATCTGAAATTAATGCCGATAACATTAAACCTGCAATATTTTTCGGAATGTCCACACCATGTTCTTTATATAGCTTATTTAAAATCGTCGCTGTACATCCAACAGGTTCAGCGCGGTAGTACAATGGATCGCTCGTTTCAAAATTTGCAATACGGTGGTGATCAATTACTTCAATGACTTGAACTTCATCTAAATCATCGACACTTTGTTGCTTTTCATTATGATCCACTAAAATAACTTGTCCAACTTCTGGAGCTGCTTTTTCAATTAATCTTGGTGCTTCAAAACCAAAATAATCAAGTGCATAAGCCGTTTCATTAGATACTTCTCCTAAACGAACTGCTTCTGCATCCATTCCTAATTCACGCTTTAAATGCGCATAACTAATTGCTGCTGTAATTGAATCTGTATCAGGGTTCTTATGACCGAATACGAATACTTTACTCATTTTACTGCCTCCATCATTTTTAATCTTTTCTTATTTTATCATAACTGTTCGCTTAATAATATTGAAGCTAATCCTTCATTATTTTCAACAAAATCAGCTAATGTATAACTTTCTAATACTTTAAAGTAAGCATTTAATGCCTCATGCAAAACACCTTTCAATCGACAAACTGGTGTAATGACACACTCATTGATTGCACAGTTAAAACATTCAACAAGATGAAAATCATCTTCAGTTTTCCGAACCGTTTCACCGATATTAATGTCTTTTGGATCTAATTTCAAACGAATACCGCCACCTCTACCTCGTACCGTTTCGATAATCCCCATCTTTCCGAGTTCGTGAGTTACTTTCGTTAAATGGTTTTTCGAGATATTGTATTTGTCGGAGATTTCTTGCACCGTTGATAATTGTTCCTTTCCTTTAACACCTAAATACAAGAGAACACGTAAGGAATAATCTGTATACACTGTTAAACGCATAATATCACCGCACTTTCCTATACTATTATAACCGCTTTGTGACTTTTACGTGAATGAAATGTGTCAAAAAACGTAACACTGTTTAAAGTTGTATATTTAATATAGCTTTATTGTTTTTAAAGTTATATGATTAATACAACAAATAAAACAACTCAAACGAAAGGTCGTGCATTACATGTTATCACAAGAAACTATTAACATCGTTAAATCAACTGTTCCGGTATTAGAGGAACACGGTAAAACAATCACTACTGTTTTCTACAAAAATATGTTCGCAAAACACCCTGAGTTATTAAACATTTTCAACCATGCAAACCAATCACAAGGTCGTCAACAAACGGCTTTAGCAAACACAGTTTACGCAGCAGCGGCAAACATCGATAATTTAGAAGCAATTGTACCAGCAGTTGTACAAATCGCTCACAAACATAGATCTTTAGGAATTTTACCAGAACATTACCCAATCGTAGGAGAGCATTTATTAGGTGCTATTAAAGAAGTTCTTGGCGATGCAGCTACTCCAGAAATCATTAACGCTTGGGCTGAAGCATACGGCGTAATCGCTGACGCATTCATCGGTGTCGAGAAAAACATGTACGATGAAACAGTAGCTAGACCAGGCGGATGGAAAATGTTCAAACCATTCAAAGTGGTGAAAAAAGAAGTTGAAAGTGATGTAATTACTTCATTCTACTTTGAACCAGTTGATGGAGAAACATTACCAACTTACTTACCAGGTCAATATTTATCATTACGTTTAAACATTCCTGGAGAAGAATACACAGTGATTCGTCAATACAGCTTATCTCAAGCGCCGGGTGAAGAGACATTCCGTATTTCAGTGAAACGTGAAGATGAATGCCAACCAGAAGGTAAAGTTTCAACATATTTACACCGTTCGGTAAATGTTGGTGACGAAATTGAAATCAGTGCACCAGCTGGAGACTTCTTCTTAGAAGTAACTAAAGAAACACCAGTAACATTAATCAGTGGTGGTGTTGGTATTACACCAATGATGAGCATGTTCGAAACAATTGCAAAAGAAAACAAAGAACGCCCAGTATCATTCTTACATTCAGCTCGCACACGTGCACACCAAGCATTCAATACACGTATAGAAGAATTAGCAAACACATTACCAAACGCGTCAGCAGACGTTTTATACTCTGAAGAAGGCGATGGTTTCATCACAAAAGATTTCTTAGCTGAAAAAGTATTAGCAGGTAGCGACATTTATGTATGTGGTCCAACACCATTCATGCAAGTTGTGATTAACTACTTATATGAGTTAGGTCACCCTGTTGAGAAAGTTCACTTCGAATTCTTCGGACCAAAAGCCGAATTAGAATTAGTTCTTGCATAATAAAAATGAGAGGTTCGTCTATCTATGACGGCCTCTCATTTTTTATTGGTACAAGTTAATTTTGCTGTTCAATACGATCAATATAAGCGATGGACAATTGATTAAATCGTTCTGGTTGATCGATGTTACAAACATGTCCGCTATTTTCGATTGTTGTGAATTCGAATAATGGGCTTTTTTTCACCACTTCTTCAATTGGTGGGATGAATAAATAATCTTCTTCTCCCATTAAAAATAATGTAGGAATGGTTGCTGTTGAAGCTTGTAACCTCGATAAATAAGGATTGATTAACTTGGTTAATGAAAACCATTTAATAAATTCCTTTTGGCACATTTTTTTCGCTTGATTGACAAACGCCATTCTCGACTCTTCATGTTCTTTGCGTGGCATAATAATATAAGCAAATATTTTATAAAGCAACATATAAGGAATAAAGCGCTTTAGGGCATGCCCGGCCCATATTAAACATTTCGTTCTTAAATCCAAGCGAATAATCGCACCGCCTAAAACCAGTGAAGTCACCCGTTCAGGATAATGATCCGCAATGGTCTGCGCCACAATTGTCCCAAGTGACATTCCGACGACATGTGTTTGTTGAATTTCTAATTCGTCCCACACATCTACAACTTCTTTAGCGATTTGTAAAAAGTCATCACCTTTTTTCCAACGTCCACGTTCTGATTGACCATGTCCTCGAAGATCTAATACTAAAACATTATATTGTTTACGATATTCTCGAATTTGTTTAAACCATGTTGAGGAACTTCCGCCAGCTCCATGAATAAAGGTAACCCATGGCATGTCGTCCTCTTTTACATACGTTTTATAATGAAGCACAATCGTCATCCTCCAAAACCTTTGCAAAAATGCATTGTTCTAACTCCATTCAATTTACCATTATGGGTATCTTTATTCAAAGAATAACCTGTGCTTAAAGCTGACGAATCTAGATTCACTTCATATTTCTGTCAATTATTCATGTTCTATAGTTAATGCTATTTGTAAAGAAAAAAGCCAGATGCAGGGGTGGCATCTGACTTCTTAATTTTATTTTTCTAGTAATTTTAATGCTTCACGATTAAATGCAGGAATATCGTCAGGTGTTCGACTTGTAACAAGTTGCTTTTGACAAACAAATACTTCTTCGTCATGGAAATTAGCACCTGCATTTTCCAAATCTACTTTAATCGATTTATAACCTGTCGCATCACGACCATCTAATGTTTTTGCCGTAATTAATAATTGTGGTCCGTGACAAATTGCAAACACAGGTTTTTTGGCTTCCATAAACGCTTTTGCAAAATCGACAAAACGATCGTCTGCACGTAATTGGTCAGGAGAGAATCCTCCTGGGATAAATAATGCATCAAAGTCTTCTGGTTTCACTTCATCAATACCAGCATCAACTTTTACTTCCAAGCTATTCTTTCCTTTAATTGTGGCTCCTTGTTCTTTTTCAATCGTTACAACTTCATGTCCAGCGTCCAAAAAAGCTTTCTTCGGCTCTGTAAACTCTGAGTCTTCAAATAGGTTTGTAATAACTGTTGCAATTTTTGCCATTGTATTAAAATCCTCCTTGAAATCATGGTCTTCATACAATACCACTTACAGTAAAATTAAAACATTCGTTGCTCATTTTCGATATTTAGAAACATATGGATTGTCTTGTTCATAAAAGCGCCAAGGATAATGCACTGCTTCTCCACTATTTCCAATCCCAACACGCGGTCCAGCGAGAATCTTCAGAACATGTCCACCTTTCGCTATATAAAGTGGTGGCTTTGTCCATGAATGTCCATAATAATCCATCGTTACGCCAAGGGCTTTTGTGAGCTTTCCAGGTCCATTCGTCCAATCTATCTGCTTTAAATGAAGGCCTCTATTCTGCTCAATCAAATGATGGCCTTCAATTGGTTCAGCCGCCCGAATTAAAATAGCATGCGGTGTGCCGACTGGTCCAGCAACGACATTTATTAACGTATGCGCGTGCATTTGATAAGTGTAAACAAGCCCAGGATGACTAAACATGATTTCAGTGCGTTTCGTTCTCCGATTGCCAAAACTATGCGCCGCACGGTCATCAGGTCCTTGATAGGCTTCAGTCTCAACAATTTTAACGACAATTCGTCCTTTTGGCGTTTCATGCACAATATATTGACCTAATAACTGCTTTGCTAATTGTAAGCCAGATTGATTAAAAAAAGTACGCTCTACAGGTTCATACATAAATAAAAACCTCCTTATTTCGATTCGCTCTTTACTTTGCGATCATCGTTTGATTAAATAATAGTAAAAGATAAGCGTGGTGTGAATGATGAAAGAATTACAACAAGAAATTCTCGATTTTGTCGAAAAAAGACAGTGGTCAGGAAATAAGGATGCACGCAATGTAGCAATTTCTATTTCTTTAGAAGCCAGTGAATTACTCGAACATTTTCAATGGAAAAACGCTGAAGATGCCATTGCTCAGCGAAAGGATGAAATTGCTGAAGAAGCTGCGGATGTTTTAATCTATTTACTTCAGTTTGCCCAAATTTTAAATATTGATTTAGAAGAGCAAGCAAGGAAAAAACTGTTGAAAAATGAGCAGCGTTTTCCTGTACAATAAATTCAGGCAAAAATAAGCTTTCTTTTTTAGGAAAGCTTACTTTAATTGGCCTTTTAAAAACTTTCCAATCGTTTCCCAATCTGCTTCGATACTGGGACGATGAGATGGACGATAAAAAACTGATGCTGGATGAAATGTAGGAATAATTGTATAGTCATTTTCCGTGAACTGATAATGTGTATCTTTCAAATCTGCCAAGTACTGCACTTTCTTTTGCAAAACTTGTCCATGAAGTGCTGTCACTTTGGCATCGCGACCGATTAGCCTTTGTAAACCGACATTTCCTAACGTTACAATTAGTTGTGGTCTTAATACTTGAATTTCATAATCTAAAATAGGTGCATGCGCTAAAATTTCCTGTTGTGTGGGTGGTCGATTATATTTACGCTGGAGCATTGTTCCATCTCGCTGCTTCTTCTCTCCCCAACGATAAGGTCTACTGCGCACTGCACTCGTAATATACACATCTTCACGCGTCAATTGAATTGATGCTAAAGATTGCATTAACTCTTTCCCCGCCCGACCTATGAAAGGAATCCCATCTATTAATTCAAACTCCCCAGGTGCTTCACCCACTAGCATAATTTTTGGATTTTCTGGTCCTTCCCCATAAACAAAACCTTCTACTGGTCTTCCTTCTATTCTTTCTTGCCCCAATCTTGCTAACCACTCTGGAATTCGAAACATACATTCACCTCTTTTTAAGTTGTAGACTGAACACTAATGTGCCCGTTTTCATCGACGAATAAAAGGGCAGCTGACATTTCTTTTATAAAAGTATATTTTTTCTTTCCAAAAAAGACTTCCACTCCAGGATAGGCTAATTGAATGCGAACAATTCCATTTTCATTCGTTCGTAAAACTGTTTTAACAACACTTTCAGAACCGCATTCCTCTACTTTAATTTGATGTCCTGCAGAAAGCTCTCCACCTCTTAATACCCCATTTATATGAACATTATGTTTCCCAGTGACAAAACAATGGTATAAACCCTGCGAAGTTACTTCAATATTTCCACTACAATGAAGCATACTATTAATTGCATATGGTATTTTTAATATTGTTTTTGGTTCAGCTTCAGTTGTATATAAATCGATTAACATCATAGATTCATCAATTAATTCTTCCAAATTCATAATCGTTTCTTCTCCAGTAAAAGGACGTATAAACATATTTGTGAATTGCTTCGCCAACTCTACCCACTCTTCTGGTAAATACTCAGTATGATTCCATATTTTTTGCGTAAATTGCCTAATCTGTTCTTTAAAATCTGCATATTTATTTTCCATTAACAAATGAATTAACTGATGAAACTCTTTTGTAGTTAAAGGGCGCTTTTCTGATCCTCTCACAAATAAAACTTGTTCAATCGTCGCTTGAATACTTTGCAAATAAACCATCAGCCCAGACAAACACTCTACACTTTCATCAATTACTAAATCTTGCTTGCCAACTTGGATGGTTGACGAGAAAACGTTTTTAGAAATTTCTATGGAGCGTTGTGAATGAACTGTTGATTTAGTTACTGTGCCTCCAATAAAAATTTCTCCAACAGCACTTAAATACATAGAAGGTTTTACATTTCCAAATATTTTCAAATTGCCATCAAAACGGATATTCCCACTTGCCAAATCAACATCTCCATGGTGTACCAATTCATGTCGTACATCTATTTTTACATATTGTCCTCGCCAATCAATAGCTGGACTTCCCGAAATTTTTGCGACAATATCATTGCCAATCATTTCTACATTTTTCCCGAGACGCACAACGACATCTCTAACCTTTTTCGCGGGTACTGGCTTTCCAAAAACATTTTCACCGTCCGTACCAGGAACCGCTTCAATTACATTGCCAATAACTTCTCCAATTTTAACCGTATCCAGTTGATTTAATTCACGAAAATCTACTGTTTCATCTTCCGTAATTTCTTTCTGCTGTCTCGGAATCACAAAAAAATCACCATCTGTGCCTTCAATTGGTTGAACTCCTCTCGCAACAATTGATTTGACCGGTTCCTGTGCTTCTTCAACTTGTCGAATTGCTCGAAAATCATAACCTTTTTCTATCCCTTTTCGTTTAAGTTCTTCAATAATTTCCATTGGAGACAAATCATTGTAAAATGATTCCTCCTCAAGTACATTTAATACGAGTTCATCTTGATAATCCGTATCTTCTAATCGCCGAATAACTCTTCTTCCTAGCGCGAGACGAAGCTCTACAGCCATCTCGCGATCCACTACTGCAAGTTCAAAAGTTGGCGGTTCCAAAGCATCGCTTACTTTTAGTTCTACATCATCCCCCTCTGTAATTATTTTGCGTTCTTTTATTTCCTCTCCGTTCACGATGAGTCTCACATGCTCACCTGGCTTCAGTACAGGATAATTGTTTTCACCAAATGAAAATTGTAAATGATTTTTATAAATTCTAGCGCCAGTTGTCAATGCTTTTTCCACCTTCTCTTCCTCTTTCTCGACTTCATTTGGCGCTGTAAATGATTCTTTTTTTAATGTCGTCACACATACTTCCGCCAAATTTTTCCGCAAACCAAATAAACTCTTCCCAGGATTTGTTAAAATCTCTACTTGCACATTTTCTTTCTCTACTTTTAAAATTGTTAATGCTAAGCGTACTGCTTCTTCAACTGATTCTGCTTTGACTGTAATTGATTTTCTCATCATTTCACCTCCAAAAAGACTTTTAGCCTTATGATATGCGAAAGAAATAGTACTTTCTTCTTTTACTTTTCTTAGAACAGTAATTACTTATTACCATTATATCATAAAGAAAGAATATTCAGCACTTTCATTTATCATTTAGTATATTTTATGTTATAATCCATAAGTAACATGATTTTTTATTCATAGCACATAAAAGTAGGTGTTTTATATGAATATTTCGCAAAAAAGACTAAGAATTAATGTGAAAGTTGTACTACTCATGTTTTTCGTCGTGCTATTTATTATGGCTATCGTTGTACTTTATTCATTCTCCATGACTAAGAGTATGTTAATAGAACAAGCAGAAGAAAACTTAGCTTTAGAAAATGAAAAATTAACAAATTCAATATCCGAAATTTTCGAGCAAAAAGGAGAAGCAGTTTATCAACTTAGTATAATTCCAGTTATTCAACAATTTATGCAAGCTAATTTAACGCAACAAAATATCAGAGCATTTCCTGACTATGAGAAACTACAGATGCTTTTGACTACAATTGATAATCGAAATGATGATTTTTTTCTCATATCATTAATACATGAGAAAAATAACTACTTTATATCTGGTCATAACTATATTTCCGACCCTTCATATGAAGTAACTTCACGCCCTTGGTATGCTGAAGCTTCTCGTGCGGAAGGCTTGGCTTACTCTTCTCCCTATATCGATTATGAATCTGGCGAGCAAACCATTTTAATTACGTATCCTTTATTTGTAGATCATGAAAAGCATGGCTATTTTTCAGCAACTGTACATATGAATTTGATCGCGGAAACCCTCCATCAGCTTGAACGGGATGGAAAAAGAATTATTCTTATATCGAGTCAAGGCGATGTTTTATATGATTTGGAAAATGCTTGGGGTGACTTCCAAACAACTAAAATAAATGCTGTTCAAAATACTCAATTTGACAAAGACGCGGAAAGATACTACGCTTCCTCGCGTCATCTAGAAGCTTTAGGATGGGATGTCGTTGTCTACGTACCAGAAAAAATGATTTTAGCACCTTTAACAAGTTTCGAGAACAAAATTCGCATTACATGGATTAGCGCAGTCGTTTTATTATTACTGTCATTAGCACTGATTTTACATCATTTCCTAAAAGATATTCCCATCATCGTTGACCGGATTAATGAGATTAAAAATGGTAACTTCTCACAAAAATTATCCATTAAACGACATGATGAAGTTGGAGAAATCGCTTTAGCAATTGATAATATGGCGGAGCAAATTCAACACCAAATGACAGTATTAGACTATCATGCCTCCCATGACTCATTAACGGGACTTGCAAATAGAACTTCTTTAGAAAACACATTGCGGCAATGGATTGAAGATGCAACGAAAGAAGATGCTATTTTGTTGGCCTTTTTAGACCTCGATCAATTTAAATCAATCAATGATTCTAAAGGACATGCCCACGGTGATGCTTTACTAATCGAAGTAGGTAAGCGGGTGCAAAATTCATTGCCAGAAAATGCTTTTTTGAGTCGATTTGGTGGCGATGAATTTGTTTTAATTTTGAAAACTTGTGAGAGTGAACTTCAACAAGCATATGAATTAATCGAGCATATTCACGCATCTTTTGTACATCCTTTTCATTTATTCAAGCATCAAATTTATATTACAACTTCCATAGGCATTTCTATTTTTAGAGCTGATGCACATACGCCGGAACAATTATTAGTCAATGCTGATACTGCTTTGTATCAAGCAAAACGTTCAGGGCGAAATCGTGTCTATTACTATAATTATGAGCTTAAAAAACAAATGGAAAAGGAATTACAATTAAAAAGTGGATTGAGAGATGCACTCTTAAATGAGCAGTTTTTCCTTCATTACCAACCTCAATACCACTTAAATAACCCTAACAAAATGAGTGTAGAAGCACTTCTTCGTTGGAAACATCCTGATCTCGGCATGATTTCGCCAGCAGATTTTATACCACTTGCTGAAAAAACAGGACTCATTGTCGAAATTGGTGATTGGGTAATTGAAGCTAGCTTAAAAATGTATAAACGCATGAAAGAGCAAGGCCTACCGTTAAATAGGATTGCGATTAATATAAGTGCGATTCAGTTCCAAGAAGCAGAGTTTGTTCAAAAACTGCAGCAAAAATTGCAGCAATATGACATTCCTCCAAATGCATTAGAAATTGAGATTACAGAGTCCATTATTATTAAACAACCTGATGAAATGATTAAAAAACTGATTGAATTATCCGATTTAGGTATTCAGATTGCATTAGATGATTTCGGCACTGGTTACTCGTCATTAAATTATTTAAGAACAATGCCGATTGATGTTGTGAAGGTTGATCGTTCTTTCATCGTACAAATCGAAGAAGATCAAGTTCAAAAGTCTATCTTGAAAACGATTATTGCTTTAGGGCATAAACTTGATTTCCAAGTAGTTGCCGAGGGAATCGAAGAACAGTCGCAAGTTGCTATATTGGAAGAAATGGCAGTTGATATCATTCAAGGATACTATTTTAGCAAGCCATTGAGCGAATTAGATTTAATTCAATTCATTCAGAGTTCATAAAAAAGATGTTCGAATCGATCAAATGATTCGAACATCTTTTTATTAATCTATTTCTAACTGCTTCGTCTCTGTCCCCAATACAACTACTGCAATTACAGCAATAATGATTGAAACACAAAAAATCCCAAATATTAAACCGAATCCATAACCTGCATTTAATAAAAAACCGACAAGTAAAGGACCGAATATCCCTCCAATACGCCCAACTGCGGCCGCTGCTCCTGCACCCGTTGCACGAATGGATGTTGGATACTGCTCTGGAGAATAAGCATATAAAGCACCCCATGCACCTAAATTAAAGAAGGATAATAATGCACCAAATATTAATAAAGCAACTAATGATTCCGCATTTCCAAATGCTAATGCACTTAACGCAGTCCCTAATAAATAGCTAGAAAGGACAAATTTCCGACCGACTCTTTCAATTAACCAAGCTGCTGTGAAATACCCTGGCAACTGGGCTAATGTCATTAACAGTACATAGCCAAAACTATGAATCATGCTGAAGCCCTTCATGACCATTACACTCGGTAACCATAAAAACATACCATAGTAAGAAAAAACGACCATAAACCAGACAATCCATAGCATTGTAGTACGTTTCGCATATTGTTGGGACCAAATTTGTTGTAGCTTCTTCATACTTGATTCTTTTTTCGTTTCTACTTGTTCGAATTTTGGAGAATCTGGCAATTTTCTTCTTAAATAAATCGCATAAAATGCTGGCAAAGCTGTTAACAATAATGCAATTCTCCAACCGTAATCTGGAATAATAAAGTAAGCGATTAAAGCCGATAGAATCCATCCTACTGCCCAAAAACTTTCCAATAAAACAACAACTTTACCACGTTCATGTGTCGCCACACTTTCTGAAACTAATGTAGATGCGACAGGTAGTTCTCCACCAAGCCCCGCACCTACTAAAAAGCGTAAAACTAAAAATGCGATAAATGTTGTCGTTAAAGCAGATAAACCACTCGCAATGGAAAAGACAATTAATGTAATCATAAATACTTGTTTCCGGCCAATTCGGTCTGCAAGCATTCCAAAGTAAAATGCACCTACAGCCATCCCAATGGAGTTGACACTACCAATCCATCCCATTTGCTCAGGCGATAAATTCCAATCTAAAGCAAGCGCCGCGATGACGAACGATAAAATTCCGACATCCATCGCATCAAACATCCATCCCGTCCCTGCTAGCGCTAATAATTTATTTCGTGAAATCGGTTGTTCTTTCACTGTTCATTTCCCCCAACCTTTTAGTGTCTTTACACCTGTCATTATATAACTTTCTAAGTATAAAAACAAAAGACTGTTTATTGCGACACTTGTAAATGAATCAATTAGATAACGATTACTTTTATACATATAAAAAAACTGCTCAGAATGACAGTTTTCACTGACTTTCTGAGCAGTTTCTAATCCTTATTATAGAGCGCCTTCAATCTCGGTAATCATTTCTTTGATTGATAGTAAGCCGCCACCTGATAAATACCAATAGTTTGGATCTAAATAATAAATTGCATCATTTTTATACGCATTTGTTTTTTGTACTAAACTATTTTCAATAGAATCTTTGGCACTTGCATCTCCGCCAATTGCTGCATCGCGGTCGATGACGAACAGTACATCTGGATTTGTTTCTAGGATATATTCAAATGTAATATTTTGTCCATGTGTTGAAGACTCAATTTTCTCATCTGCTGCTTTAAAGTTAAAGACGTCATGAATAATACCAAAACGAGAGCTCATGCCGTAAGCACTCACTTTTCCTTCATTCCCTAAAACGATTAAAGCCTTATCATCAGATGCATCAGCTTTCTCTTGGATATCTTCGATACGTTTATCGATATCAGCAAGTTCAGCTTCCATTTCTTTTTCTTTACCAAACAATTCCGCAACCATATTCATATTTGATTTAAATGACTCCATATAATTTGAAGTGTCTAGACCTACATAAATTGTAGGTGCAATATCACTTAATTCTTTATACATATCTGACTGACGACCAGAAATAATAATAACATCCGGTTTCATAGCATGAATCGTTTCTAAATCTGGCTCTTTTAAACCGCCAATATTTGTATATTTACTATCTTCATATTTACTTAAATAAGAAGGGACATTCTTTTGTGCAACACCTGCAACTTCTACACCTAACTCATCTAATGTATCTAAAATCCCAAAGTCAAACACAACGACTGTTTCTGGATTTTTCTTCACTTTTACTGGTTGATCATCTAGTTCATGTTTAATTTCCATATATTCAACTTCTGTAGCCGAACCATTACCTTCCGACTTTCCTGCATCATCTTCTTGATCTTTCGCGTCTCCGCCACATGCTGCAAGGACTGCCATAACTGCTAGCATCATCATTGCAATTAATAGATTTTTCATTTTCATGATTTTCAAACCATCCTTTTTTGATTAAGAATTAAAGTAAACACAGATACGACAATTACTTAATTGTTTAATTGGAATATCCATATCATAAATTTCCCTTAAAGCATCTGAATTAATAATTTCATTTGTTGGTCCATCTTTGACGATTTTACCATTTTTCAGAGCAACAATACGGTCAGAATAAACAGATGCAAAATTAATGTCATGTAAGACGATAATGACTGTTTTCCCTAAATCATCGACAAGCTGTCTTAAAATCTTCATAATTTGAACCGAATGCTTCATGTCCAAGTTATTCAGCGGCTCATCTAATAAAATATAATCCGTATCCTGTGCAATCGTCATCGCAATAAATGCACGTTGACGTTGCCCACCTGACAACTCTTCTAAATAGCTATCTTGAATATCTACAAGACCCATATAATCTAATGCTTGATCTATAAAACGAATATCTTCTGCATTTAAACGACCTTTTGAATGTGGATAACGCCCGAATGAAACGAGCTCTCGAATCGTTAAACGCGCATTCATAAAGTTAGACTGTTTTAAAATAGATACTTGTTTTGAAAATTCGCCTGATTTCATTTTCTTCGTATTTTGTTGATCGACCAATACTTCCCCAGTATCCGCGTCCAACAAACGACTTACCATGGATAATAATGTTGATTTACCAGCACCGTTTGGCCCGATAAAAGACGTTATTTTCCCTCTATGGATATTCACACTGACATTTTCCACAACTGCTTTCTGACCGAAAAATTTCGTAAGTTCACGAACTTGAATCATGTCGTTCGACTCTCCTTTAATAGTAAGTAAATGAAGTAAATTCCACCGACGAAGTTAATAATGACACTCAAAGTTGTTGAAAAAGTAAAGATTCTTTCGACAACCCATTGTCCACCAACGAGTGCAAAAACACTCATAACGCTCGCACCGATAATTAAAATCGAATGCTTATATGTTTTGAAAAACTGGTAGGATAAGTTCGCAACAATGAGTCCGAAGAAAGTAATCGGCCCAACGAGCGCTGTCGATACTGCTATTAATACAGCTGACAACACTAACATTTTGCGTACCACATTATCATAATTGACGCCCAAGTTAATTGCTGTATCACGACCAAGCGATAACACGTCTAAGTCATGAATGTTTTTCCAACCTAGAACAACTGCAATGACAATAATCGCTAATGCCCACCATACGAGTTCGCTACTAATATTGTTAAAGCTCGCGAACATTTTGTCTTGAACATTTAAAAACTCATTCGGATCAATCAATACTTGTAAAAAAGTTGAAATGCTTCCGAAAAATGTTCCGACGATAATCCCAACTAATAATAAGAAATAGATTGGTCTACCACCTGATTTAAATAAAAACCTGTAGAGGATTAATGCAAATAGCACCATCGCACTAACAGACAATATAAAGTTTACATGTTTATTGACAATCACAATATGACTCGATCCGAGTGTAAAAATTACCACTGTTTGAAGGAGTATGTAAAGTGAATCAAAGCCCATAATACTTGGCGTTAAAATTCTGTTATGCGTAATCGTTTGGAAAATCACTGTCGAGTAAGCAATTGCTACACCTGTCATGGCCATCGCAAGTACTTTAATCGCACGTCTTGGAAGTGCATAATCAAAGCTTCCATTTAGACCTTGGAATAAGTACAAACCACTGAACAAAAGTGCAAGAACCGTTAAAATCATCAATTTTGTTGAATTACGCATATGCTTTCCTCCTAAACAACATATAGAGGAATATTCCGCTACCGATAACCCCTACCATTAAACTAATAGAAATTTCATACGGATAAATGAGGACACGTCCTAAAATATCGCATACTAAAAGGAAAATTGCTCCTAGTAACGCAGTATGTGGTAACGTCTTTTTTAAATGGTCCCCTTGGAAAATTGACACGATATTTGGGATGATTAACCCTAAGAAAGGAATCATACCAACCGTTAACACAACTGTTGTTGTAATTAACGCTACGAGAATCAATCCAAGATTGACAACTTTTCTATAAGATAATCCTAAGTTTTTCGAAAAGTCTTCTCCCATACCAGCAACTGTAAACTTATTCGCATAAACATAAGCTAAAATCAGCACTGGAATACTAATGTACAAGAGCTCAAAACGTCCTTGCATAATCATCGAAAAATCGCCTTGTAACCATGCGGACATATTTTGAATTACGTCAGCTCGGTAAGCAAAAAACGTTGTCAAAGATGACAAAATATTACCGAACATCAACCCAACAAGTGGGATAAAAATAGCATCTTTAAATTTAATACGATCTAAAATTTGCATAAATAATAAAGTGCCACCTAAAGCAAATGCAAATGCGACAATCATTTTTTCTAATGTTGATGCATTGGCAAATAAAAGCATGGACACTAAAATCCCCAGTCTAGTAGCGTCAAGCGTACCAGCCGTAGTTGGTGAAACGAATTTATTACGACTCAGTTGTTGCATAATAAGACCTGCGATACTCATTCCAGCACCTGCTAAAATAATCGCAATCAATCTTGGCACACGACTGATTAAAAATATTTCCGTTTCTTCTGATTTGAAATCCAATAAATCCATTGGTGTAATACGACTTACCCCTACAAATAGTGATAGTAAAGAAAAGCCGATTAATGCGATGATTAAGTAACGTTTCTTCATGAGCAGCCTCGACATAAATATATTTGAATCTAATTGAGAATGAATAGTGAAAACCATTATCATTTAGACTCAAGTTTAATTATAGCATGGTTTAATTAGTTGTCAATCCTAAATGAAAATGATTATCAATTAGTTTATCAATACGCACCAAAAAACGCGAAGATGCTTTATAATCGCATCTTCGCGTCTATTTTTATAACCATTTTTTCATTCAATACTCAACTGCTCCATCGATTACTTCTTGAGGCACTTTAATCTCATCAATTTCATTGATTTTATTAATTTTAGATTGAACGTCTTGCTGGATAGACATCTTTTCCCCTTCCACTTCCATGTCCATATCCATCACCAAATTGAATGCCGTTGTTTGGAAAGTTTCTTTATCAATAAAAATTTCATATTCGATTTTATGAATCTCCATATTTTCAAGCACTTCCGTCTCTTCCGCATTCATTTCGTCTAAAAGACCACTTGATTCTAATTCATCTTGGACAAGAGTACCAAACTTTTCCCCTGATGCATTAAGCTTTAAAATATAATGCTTATCATCTTGTTCAAACTTAAAATCATCGATAAATTCTTGCAAAGAGCTAAAGTCTAATTGCGATTCCTTGCTAGCATCAATCGTTCCTTGAAGATCTCCAACTGCATCTTCAGGCAACTTCATCCATTCCTCGATTTCTGGATTTTTCATATAGATTCCTTCATTTGTAATATACATTTCAGTCGTCATCGAGCCCATTTCGCCCATTGACATATCCATGTTTTGGTACATTGCAAATGGTTCCTCAACAAAATCCATCTTCATATTAATTACGCTGTCCATTTCGACATTTTGGCTCGGCACCGAAACAACTTGATTAATTAACATGTCGGCTTGAAAACTTTTCAAACTCTCATTTGCTTGTTCAGCTTTCTTGAATACTTCTTCTAATGTCAACTCACTTTTATTTTGTGCCTCAGTTCCTGGCTTTGACTCCGCCTTCTGATTTCCTTCATCCCCACATGCAGCTAGCCCTATTGCTAATAAACCAACCGCTAATCCTTTTAGCCATCTTTTCATTTGTAACCACCCTTTCATTATATGTATAGTCGTTATACGCTAGAAATGATATGAAGTTTCAAGTTTGTTATTATTCACATATATTGACCTAAATGTATATTTACAAACTAGTTATTTAGCACGATTTATCAAATGCACAATAAAGTTGTCGATGCTCTTTATTTCGACTCCCGAATAAATTAGTCGTTTTTCTATTAAAAGTCGGCTATACTATTTTTAACTTGATTCAGCAGAAGTCCTCTACTTCTATAAGTAGGGGATGAATGCCTAAAATCCTATATAAATCAGAAGGAGTTCCAACTCCCTGCTGATTCAAGTTAAAGCCTCCGGCGGATGTCAGGGATTTTGAAAGGAAGTTAATTGAGCAGGCTCAATTCAAAATCCCGACGCAATCATGCCGAGGCGTGATTGATTAATAAGGGGGAGGATTTTATGTTAAAAGATTTTTTCTCGTATTATAAACCACATAGACGGCTGTTTATTATCGACTTTTCTAGTGCGGTTTTTGTCGCTTTATTAGAACTAGCATTTCCACTTGCCGTGCAATGGTTTATCGATACGCTTTTACCTGGGGAAGATTGGGGGAAAATTGTAACTGTTAGTCTATTACTATTATTCATTTACATACTGAGTACATTTTTACAGTATTTAGTTAGTTATTTAGGGCATAAACTTGGGATCAACATTGAAACCGATATGCGTCAACAATTATTTAATCATGTACAAAAGCAATCGTATCGTTTTTTTGATAATACAAAAACAGGTCATATTATGAGCCGTATTACAAATGATTTATTTGATATCGGGGAACTTGCACATCATGGTCCCGAAGACTTTTTCATTGCAATTATGACCATTATCGGTGCATTTATACTAATGTATAATATTAATCCTGAATTAGCGTTAATCGCGATTGTAATGGTTCCACTGCTCGTTGTTGTCATTACATTTTGTAATAAATTAATGAACCGCGCTTGGACGAATATGTATGGCAAAATCGCGGATGTCAACGCACGTGTTGAAGATAGTGTTTCGGGTTCACGCGTGGTTAAATCATTTACGAACGAAGCGTTTGAAATTGAGCGTTTCAAAACAGATAACGGCAATTTCCGTGCTGCAAAACTCGTTGCCTATAAAGTAATGGCTTGGACATCTTCAAGTATGTATATTATGACGCGTTTAATGACATTAGTCGTTTTAGTCGTGGGTGCATGGTTTACTGTGAACGGAAAATTAACACATGGTGAACTCGTTGGATTCATTTTATTTACCAATATTTTAGTCAAGCCTGTCGATAAGATTAGTGCGTTACTTGAGTTATATCCGAAAGGAATGGCTGGTTTTAAACGTTTTAGAGAACTGATTGAGCAAGAACCTGAAATCGAAGATCGCCCAAATGCAATTACAGTCGACCACTTATATGGTGATATTCAATTTAGTGATGTAAGCTTCGATTACGATCAAGCGAAGCCTGTTCTAAAAAATATTGACTTAAGAATTCGTTCTGGAGAAACAGTTGCATTCGTCGGTCCATCAGGTGCTGGTAAAACGACAATCTGTTCATTAATCCCAAGATTTTATGATGTCAATGAGGGCAATATTACAATCGACAGTATAGATGTGCGTGATATGACGCAACAATCTTTACGACAACAAATTGGAATCGTGCAGCAAGACGTATTTTTATTTACGGGAACAATTAAAGAAAATATTGCTTACGGTAATTTACATGCGAGTGATGAAGAAATTTATGACGCAGCACGAAAAGCTCATTTAGAAGATATGATTCAAGATTTACCAGATGGCTATGAAACACAAATTGGGGAACGCGGCTTAAAATTATCGGGCGGTCAAAAACAACGTCTTGCTATTGCGCGGATGTTTTTGAAAAACCCACCTATTTTAATTTTGGATGAAGCTACATCAGCATTAGATACTGAAACGGAACGCATTATCCAGCAATCTTTAAATGAATTAGCCGAAAATCGCACGACACTTGTCATTGCACATAGACTTGCAACGATTCGTGATGCAGACCGTGTAGTTGTCGTGACAAAAGACGGTATTGCTGAAGATGGTGCTTATGAAGAGCTCGTTGAGAAAAACGGTATTTTTGCAAGACTGCATAATATTCAGTTTCAACAAGTATAAATTTTAGAGGAGTGGGTATAGTAGTGTTATCCCCCTTTCTCTACACAGAAAAAAAGCTGGACACCAAGTTAGCCCCTACTAACTTGGTGTCACAGCTTTTTTTAATAACTCACGACGAATTCCGCATATTTTTCACGATCTGTTTTCAGCATTTCTACTGTCATTAATGTACCTTCTTCCTCGTACTCAACAGCTTTCACATTGCTAAATTCATTCAAATACGACACAATATCACCACGATTATAAGGGATGCAAACACGGCATGTAATATATGTTTCAAAAATTCGTTTTTGAATTAATTGAACTAACTCATCAATTCCTTCACCCGTTTTCGCTGACAACCAAATGCGATTATCCTTCACAACTGGATAAGGAATTCCCGCCACGTCTGCTTTATTTAAAACATGTACAGTTGGAACATTCTCTACTCCAACATCTACCAATGTTTCATTCGTTACATCTATCATATATTGATGCTCTTTATGCGAAACATCCACAACTTGCAATAATAAATCCGCATCTTTCGCTTCTTCCAAAGTAGAGCGGAATGCTTTGACAAGATGATGGGGCAATTTACTAACAAAACCAACCGTATCTGTCAGTAGAAAAGCTTTGTTATCCGGTAGTTTCACATGTCTTACAGAAGTGTCTAATGTCGCAAAAAGCATATCTTTTTCAAATACTTGCTTGTCCTCACTGGCATCAATTCTTTCTAGTAACGCATTCATTAAAGTAGATTTTCCTGCGTTTGTATAACCAACAAGTGACACGACAGGAAGCCCGCTTCTTTGCCTTCTTTTACGTTGCGTTGCTCTTTGGCTTTGCATGTGATCCAACTCGCGGCGTAATTTTGCAATTTGGTCTTCAATGACACGGCGATCTAGCTCCAGTTTTGTTTCTCCCGCACCTTTATTTTGGAAACCACCACCAGTTCCCCCACCCTGTCTACTAAGGGATGCACGTAAACCCACAAGCCTTGGTAACATATACTGTAATTGAGCCAAATCAACTTGCATCCTTGCTTCTTTCGTTCGAGCCCGGCGTGCAAAAATATCTAAAATAAGCATCGTACGGTCGATTACTTTACAAGCTAATTCATTTTCTAAATTTCGGATTTGTGAAGGCGTTAATTCATCATTAAAAATAATTAAATTGGCATCTGATGCTTCATAAAAACGATGAATTTCTTCTACTTTTCCTCCACCGACATAATGTGATGGATTTACACGTTCCAAATTTTGTGTTACCTCGCCAATGACTTCAACATCAATTGCTTCTGCTAAATTAGCTAACTCCTCCATGGAATATAAAAAGTGCTCATCATGTTGTGTCTGCACTCCAACTAAAATCGCCTTTTCGACTAAAATATCCATAAACACCAACTCCTCTCATAACTGTGTAAAATCATGGTTTATACTCAATCGTTATATCGATTAAACGTTCTTTTTCATTCTCTTCGCAAGCTATAAATGATAGCCGACTATTTTCAAGTTCAATTGTATGATGATCAATTGTTACTAACTCAAATAAGTCCGCCCATCGAGCTACAACTTGCTCTGGATCTTTTACTTGAAACAAACACTTTGTTAACGTCAACTGTTCATTTGCTGGAAGGATTGTCCCATCTTGTCTCAATACTGCTAATCGCTCTTCATCGTCTTGTTCCCATTCAATAAAAAATGGAAAAGGAAGTTGCACAGATGGTTCTTCTTCAATGAATAACATTTTCCACTTTCGAATTTGTCCACTGGTCGTTTTACGTTCAGCATTGATAACACCAGACGTTTTATAACCTTTTTTTTGTAATTGTTCATTATACTGATCAATTTGGTTAACAGACAAGCAAATGGTTCCCCAACCTTCCCCTTCTTCAAGATCTAAACGATATAATTTGATAAGCGGATTCGTTGCTTGTTGCATGATTTCTAGATCTCTGGTAGTTAGCCATTCCACATAAGCATTTTTGACATATAAAAGTGCATTTTCAGTTCCCCATTGTTTATGTTGCCCACCAATAACTACATGATAGCCTAATGCCTTCTTTTCTTGTACAATCTCCCCCGGTGTTTTCTTAGAAAAATAAACAACATGATCTAACTTCATCTTTCCCATTCCCCCTTTTCTTATGTCCCAATACGTGCTTATTTTAATTATACATCAAAAAAACGCCTAATCATTGGTTCCCCAACTGATTAGGCATTTTTCACAACTTATTTTTCGTCTTTCAATAATTGAATCGTTGCGTTGAACTCACGATCAATTTCTGTGTTTTTCTGATACGTTGCTTTACTCACAAGATAAGTCACTAATAAAGCGACTAAGAAGCCTGGAACGATTTCATAAAGCATTCCTTTAAGTACTGGAACATTCCCCCATACTAAAACAATAATAGCTCCTGTAATCATACCTGCTAGTGCACCTTGTGAAGTTAATTTTCTCCAATAAAGTGACAGTAAAATTAATGGTCCAAATGCTGCACCAAATCCTGCCCATGAGAATGCAACAATGCTTAAGATTGATTCACTATTTGGCCATGCAAGGATAATCGCGACAATTGCAACTATTAAAACAGCCATACGCCCCATAAAGACATATTGTTTGTCTGTACCATCTGTTTTAATAACCGCTTTGTACAAGTCTTCAACAAGCGCCGATGACGTTACGATTAATTGTGATGAAATCGTACTCATAACTGCCGCTAAAATAGCTGCTAACATAATTCCCGCAATCATCGGATGGAAAATGATTTGCCCTAAAACGATAAATACAGTTTCTGGATCTTTTAATGTTCCACCTGTTTGTTGGAAGTAAGCGATCCCAACAAGTGCAGTTGCAACCGCACCGAATAAACTTAAGAACATCCAGCCAATTCCGATACGACGCGCACTTTTCAATTCTTTAATAGAACCAATCGCCATAAAACGAACGATAATATGAGGTTGACCGAAGTAACCTAATCCCCAGGCAACAGATGAAATAACACCTAGAACTGTTACACCCGAGAAGAAACTTAGACGTGATGGATCGACGTCACGAATCGACATCGCAGTTTCTGAAAAACCACCCGTTAAAAATAAACCAAAAATAGGTACTAATAATAATGCGAAGAACATTGTGACACCTTGCACAACATCTGTATAACTAACAGCAAGGAAACCGCCAAATAATGTGTAAAAGACAACAACTGCTGAAACAATTAACAATCCAATATGATAATCAAGCCCGAAAGAACTCTCAAAGAATTTTCCGCCCGCTACCATTCCTGACGATACATAAAACGTAAAGAATATTAAAATAACAATACTTGATACAATTCGTAATGTAAGTGCATTACCTTTCAAGCGACTATCTAAGAAACTTGGAATTGTAATAGAATCTCCAGATACTTGCGTATACGCACGTAATCTAGGTGCTACCAATATATAGTTTAAATAAGCCCCTAATGTTAATCCAACTGCAATCCACGCTTCTCCCAAACCTGATGCATAAATCGCACCTGGTAACCCCATTAATAACCAACCAGACATATCTGCCGCCCCAGCACTTAATGCTGTAACAGCTGGACCAAGTGAACGGCCCCCTAACATATAGTCAGTTAAGTTAGAAGTTTTCTTGTAAGCATAGTAACCAATGAAGACCATAATTGCCATGTATACGACAATCGCAATCAATTGATATATATATTCCGACATGAAATCCAACTCCTTTAATTTATAGCGTTTATAGTATAACACGTTTCTCTCTATTGTGAATACGCTTCCAGAAAATATTATTTGTTCTATAACAATATTTTATAAATAATTACTCGGTTCGCTATATTTCCCGGGAAATATAGCGAATTTTGGTAGGCAATTTCCAATACGTTTAAATTTCAAGACACAGGGAATTTCTTGTAATAAGGAGGCGGTTTTAATGCCATGGAATCAAAATGATTATCCAGTGTCATTCAAGAACTTAGAATCAGACGTCCGTAAAAAAGCGATTGAAATTGCAAATGCACTTGTTCGAGAAGATTATAGTGAGCAACGGGCCATTTCAATTGCTTTGACCAAAGCCCGTGAAGCTGTTCATGGGGACGATGAGAAAAGAGATACTTATACCGTGAAGCCACGTGACGAAGAGTGGGTCTTTGTGAAAGAAGATGGTGAAAAAGCGATTTACGCGGAAGACACAAAGGATGAGCTACTTCAGAAAGCAAAGCCTTACGTAAATGAACAGAATGGGATTTTAAAAATTTACAAGGACAACGGCCAACTTGAAGAGACTCTATATGAATGATGAATTGCTTAAAGCCCTTATGAAATCGAGGTAATCTTATTTCATAAGGGCTTCTTTTTTTGATTTTTTACAGGATGCACTCCCATCACTTTATGCAATTGCTAGCTTAAACTTTTTCTTTTGCTAACTCTTGTAATTTGAATTTCATAATTTTTCCTGATGCTGTCATTGGATAAGCATCCGTAAACTCAATATATTTTGGAATTTTAAAATGTGAAATATTGCCTTTACAAAATGTGCGTACAGTTGCTTCATCAAGACTGGAACCTTTTTTCGGAATGATCCACGCCATTAATTCCTCGCCGTATTTCTCATCTGGTACACCTACGACTTGAACATCCTCGACGTCTGGATGTCGATATAAAAACTCTTCAATTTCCCGTGGATAAATATTTTCACCACCACGAATGACCATATCGCGAATACGTCCAGTGATATCAATATACCCATCTTCATCCATAATGGCGATATCGCCTGTTCGTAACCAGCCTTCCTCATTAATAGCTTCACGAGTCGCTTCTTCGTTATTATAATAGCCTTTCATCACATGATAACCTCGTGTCCATAACTCTCCAGGTTTGCCAACTGAAACATCTTCGTCTGTTGTCGGATCAACAATTCTTACTTCAACATGCGGATGTGGCTTCCCTACGGTAGATGTTCGTTTCTCGATTGGATCGTCTGTTGTCGTTTGGGTAATAACTGGTGAAGATTCTGTTTGCCCATAGCAAATGGTAATTTCGGCCGCACCCATATCTTCGATAACTTTACGCATCACTTCAATCGGGCAAGTTGAACCTGCCATGATGCCTGTTCTTAATGATGAAATATTAAATTCCTCAAATTGTGGATGATTTAATTCTGCAATAAACATCGTCGGTACACCGTGTAGTGCCGTACAGTTCTCATCTTGAACAGCTTGCAACACTGTTTTCGCCTCGAATTGTTCTACAACGACCATTGTTGAAGCATGCGTCACTGCTGCTAGCGTCCCGAGTACACACCCGAAACAATGAAAAAATGGCACTGGGATGCATACACGATCTTCTTCTGTTAACTTCATTCGATCCCCAATCATCTTTCCGTTATTGACGACATTGTAATGCGTCAACATGACACCCTTCGGAAAACCTGTCGTTCCTGAAGTATATTGAATGTTAATGACATCATCTGGATCTAATGATTGCAGCCTTTCTTCCAATTCCTCTGCTGTTACTTTTTGTGCAAACTGAAGTAATTCTGACCAAGTAAACATTCCAACTTCTTGCTGTTCAGTCATTAAAATAATTCGCTTTAAATGTGGTAATTTAGCGCATTGTAATTCCCCTTTACTACTTTGTGCTAATTCTGGGCAGAGTTCTTTTACAATATCAATGTAGCTCGTTCCTTTATAACTTGCATCCAAAATTAAAGTCGTCGATTCTGACTGTTGAAGTAAGTATTCTAACTCTGCTGTTTGGTAATTTGTATTTACTGTAACGAGCGTCGCACCCATTTTTCCAGTTGCATATTGACTTAATAACCATTGCCTTTTATTATCCGACCAAATCGCAACATGTTCCCCCTTTTGAATGCCCATTCCCATATATGCTTTCGCTAGTTCATCTGTTTCCTGATCAAATTCCGCATATGTTTTACGTATGCCATGTTCTGGATAGACGTATGCTTCAACATTTGGAAATTGCTTCGCTTGCTCCCTTACAATTGCCCCTACTGTTTTAGAAATTAGTGTCAATTTACTCCCTCCCCTTCTCCTTACATTATTATATAATTCAAAAGATTTGTCTATAACGGAAGATTTAGTAAATTAAGTACATTATTCTAGCGGAAATACACGACCTCTTTCATCTTTATAAACAAGATGCTTGCGCGTTAGTTTGGTTGGTGAATCTAAACCAGCTGCAGCTGCGATTCGGAACAAGCCTTCTCTCATCGTTAATATATAATTTGTGACTCGGAATTTCTTTTCATCCACCACAAGGCCTTGTTGTAATTTCGAATCTGTCGTGGCAACACCTGCTGGACAAGTATTTGTATGACAACGCTCCGCCATAATACAGCCAACTGAAATCATAAAGCCTCTTGCGATTTGCACTAAATCTGCGCCCATTGCTAAAGCAATCGCCGCTTTATCTGGCGTCGTAATTTTTCCAGACGCGATAATTTTCACATCATCTCGTACTTCAAACTTCCTTAATGCACGATCTAATAATACAATTGCAGAACGTAGTGGCAAACCAACCCCATCCGCTAAATCTTGATAAGTAGCGCCTGAACCTCCTTCAGCCCCGTCAAGTGAAATAAAATCAGGACCAACACCCGTTTCTTTCATAAACGACGCTAATTCTTCCGCATCGTCTTGGCTACCAATGACAATTTTTATCCCGACAGGTTTCCCCGAATGTTGACGAATCTGATCGATAAACTCGAATAAAGTAGGATAATCATCAAATTCTTTAAAGCGATTCGGACTATTAATCGTCGTAAAAGGTACGACATTTCGGATTCTAGCAATTTCCTCAGTTACTTTTTCACCTTCAACATGACCCCCACGCATTTTTGCACCTTGCGCTAACTTGAGTTCAAAAGCTTTCACTTGCGGAATCTCGGCTTTTTCTCGTAACCGATCCCAACTAAATTCCCCGTCTTCTGTCCGATAACCAAATAATCCCGAGCCAATTTGAGCGATAATATGCGCATCACCAGCCAAATGATGGTCCGATAAGCCGCCTTCCCCGGTATTCATCCATGCTTCCTTCGCCATTCCAATTCCTTTTGATAAAGCACGAATCGCATGCTCCCCAAGTGCTCCATAACTCATGCCTGACTGTCCCAATAAACTGCGTACGTGAAAAGGATGCTCACAATTTGGTCCAATGACAACCGCATCTGTTTCTGGTAACAACCAAGGTAAAGCCGCTACTTCTTCACGATGTTCTTTTCGATTAAATAATAAATCTTCATCCACTACATAACGCATCGACTGAATTGGTTCGTCATTATCAACACGCATTTCTTCATTTTGTTTCGTAAACATCGCATTACGAATAAAATAACCAGGTTGTTCGAAATCACGTTTAGAACCAAAAGCAATGACACTACTCAAGTACTTTCCTGGTAAAACCATATGTAAATAATCTTGCCTGTTAAATGGTTTACCTTCATTATCTCCGTCAAATAAATATTGGCGTAATTCAGGCCCAGTTTTCTCCAATGTATAACGCATTCTACCTAAAATCGGATAGTTTCTTAAAATTGCATGCTGTTTCTGCTTTTTGTCATAAAAATACACATAAACAATGGTTGATATCGGAATGACTAAAAACAGTAATACCAATACAATTGCCGTCAACGAAACACCTTCTAACCAAATCATAGTAACCCCTCCTATTAAGTTCATTTCATTAGCATCAAAATATAGGATTTGAACCCATTATGCTATATGATTATTTTAAAGGATATACGAGGGGGATTTCAAATGACAATTGAACTTTTAACATCACATGCTTCTGTAAGGAAATATAAAAACGAGGTACTTTCCAAAGATGACGTACAAAAACTCATTCATGCCGGGCAACATGCTTCAACTGCGAACTTCGTACAAGCTTACTCTGCAATTCAAGTTACAGACCCTGACATGAAAGAACAACTTGCGACATTATCTAAAAATCCACAACAAATTTTATCAGCGGGTGCTGTTTTAGTATTATGTATGGATTTTCATCGCATTGAAAAAGCTGCGCAAATGACGAATACAGAAATTGATTATACGATGGCTGAAAATTTATTACTTGCTACAACGGATGTTGCATTATTCGCTCAAAATATTGCGATTGCAGCCGAATCGCAAGGCTATGGCATTTGCTTTATCGGTGGAGTGCGCAACCAACCGAAAGAAATTAGCCGATTATTACAATTACCAGCAGGCGTCTCACCGATGTATGCAATGTCTATTGGTGTACCAGCTGAAGCGAATGAGGTAAAACCTCGACTACCAATCGAAGCCATTTACCATGAAAACCATTATGAAAGTGAAAAATACAATCAACTTATTCCACAATATGATGAAACGATGAAAGAATATTACACGAATCGTGGAGCAAATCAAAAAGATACGACATGGTCACAAACGATGTCTAATTTTTTCAGTACACCAAAACGTCCACATATGAGAGCGTTTTTGCAAGGACAAGGTTTTGACTTTAAATAGGAGAAGATAAATTTATGGAAATTGAACAATTAATAGAAACAATGATTACGAAACTCCAAGATGGTACGTTCATCAATGCGACCATTAGCCAACCGAGACAAAAGTCAGATGAATTGAAGCGTGTACGTTTAAAAGCTGTTGAACTTCGTGATACGTTACATATTCAATTTGAATACCAATATGAACGTGTATTGAACCATAAAAACATTCCTGTTACAGAAGTAGCGGATGAAATAACTGAGCTACTCAACCGTTTTAGACAAGTTCATGCAGAATTTCAACAAGAAACAGTGCACGTGCAAATTTCGAAAAAATTTAAGGTTTTGTGGAAAACAAATCAAACCACGTCTAAAAAAGAAGTCAATTTATCGCATAATCGAAAGAAAAATTACTTATTAGATGAAGATCAAGTGTATCCATTTCTCGTTCGACTTGGCGTACAAACAAAAGAAGGTAAAGTTCGTAACCAGCATCAAGATAAATTCCGTCAAATTAATCGTTTCATAGAGTTTATTGATGATTCCCTCGCTCATTTGCCAAAAGACCGTACAATTCGTATTTTAGATTTTGGTTCTGGTAAATCGTATTTAACTTTTGCCCTATATCATTATTTACACATTGAAAAAGGCTTAAATTTAAAGGTCACAGGATTAGATTTGAAAAAAGAAGTCATTGAAGAGTGTCAACAAATCGCGGATGATTTACAATATGAAAACTTAGAATTTCTTGTCGGAGACATTAATGATTATAACGAAGAAACTGCGGTAGATATGGTCGTTACACTACATGCTTGCGATATTGCGACCGACATGGCATTAGGTCGTGCAGTTAAATGGGGAGCAAAAGTTATTTTAAGCGTACCTTGTTGTCAACACGAACTGTTTTCACAAATTCAAGCACCAGCACTCGACGTCATGTTACAACATGGACTAATTAAAGAACGCTTTTCAGCATTGGCAACTGACTCCATTCGCGCAGAACTTTTGTCTTTAGTCGGTTATGATACACAACTCTTAGAATTTATCGATATGGAAAACACACCAAAAAACATCCTAATTCGTGCATATTATACAGGTAAAAAGCCATCTTCTGAAGCCTTTAAACGCTACGAATCTTTTCGGGATATGTTACAAGCTAAACCGTTTTTGGAAAAAGAATTGGAAGCGTATTTACAGTAACTGAAAGACAATCGTTGGATTCCTATTGGTTTTATATACTTTACAATAAAAGGAGACGATGAAACGTGATTACAGAAACAGACTTAAAACATTTACGCCGCTCGGTTGAACTTGCGGAAATTGCATTAGCTAAAGGGGACGAACCTTTTGGATCTATCCTCGTATCCGCGACTGGCGAAGTACTTTTTGAAGACCATAACCATGTTGCTGGTGGTGACCATACCCAACACCCCGAATTTGCGATCGCACGTTGGGCAGCACAAAATATTTCTGTAGAAGAACGCGAAAAAGCAACCGTCTACACTTCAGGTGAACATTGTCCGATGTGTGCGGCAGCTCATGGATGGGCAGGTTTAGGTCGAATCGTTTACGCAAGCTCTTCAAAACAACTCAGTGAATGGTTAGAAGAGTTCGGTATCGATACGAGCCAATCACGTGTGCGCAGTCTTCCGATTGAAGAAATCGTCCGCCATACCGAAGTCGATGGACCTGTTCCTGAACTTGCGGCCCAAGTGAAAGAATTGCATCGAAAACTTCATACGAAAAAGTAAAATTTTCTAACAAAAAAGGCTGTCCAGAAAGTCAGTGAAAAGCTGATTTTCTGAGACAGCTCCTTTTTTTATTTAGACATTTAAATCGTCCGTTGCTTTTAGTATTATTCAGTCACTTCTTTAAAATCATTATGAAACCTAACAGAATACTCGTAAAAAACCAATAGGAAGAATAAACTAGTAACCACAATTATGAAAGATCAGTTAAACGCTTAATAAACCGCTTCTTTCCCAGCTAATTTTGCCACTCTCTTCATCGATAATCCGATAAAAATAATGGCAATAAATGAGAATGTATAAGGAAATGCTTGATTTTCTACAGTCGTTAAAATCATCGTTGTAATGGTTAACAAAATAGCTACTAATCGTAAGACGCAGCATTTCCAATCAGTTAAAAATAATTTCCTCACCGCTTTCACCTCATTCAACCAAAATCATTTCTTCCAAATACTGTTCTACATCTTCAAAATCAATTTCCGGATTTTCAATAAGTACAACATATTTCAAACCTTCTTCTACCCAATCTAATGAACGGAATTCGCCCATTTCCATCTTTGATGCTTTTCTGCCACGAATGACTACCTCTTCTTCTACTCCTCCAAAATCCACCACATTCGGCAACTCTTTAAATACCGATAGAGAGATTGCTGGCATGCCATCTTTCGCATAATCAAGACTAAATTCTGGGCGTTCCTCAAGTCCATTCAAAACCGTCACTTTAGTCAGTTCCAATCCACTTTCTTCACTCAATTGGTAAAACGAACCCAATTCTTCTTTGACAGCTTCTATCGTTACTTCTTCTGAGTCATAACCTTCTCCGTCTAGTACGTCTACAACTACATCTTCTGGGAGATCAATCGTAAATAACTCATCCGCCATCTCCATTTCATAATCAATTCGCATATATTCCATCATGAGTTCGCTTCCTGCATGATTTGTCTTTGTCTTCAATGGCAACCAAGTCTCTTTATCGACCCACATCTCCATATCGCCGAACATCGCTTTCTTATCTTTCTTTTTGGCAATGATGTGATAAGTTGAACGGCCTGCAATTTCTACTTCATCGCCAGTTGAAAATTCATGGCTATCTTTTACTAAATCCAACATCTGTTCAGCTTGTTGTTGAGGCGTTTGATTGCTTAATTCATTCAATTCATCTTCGCTAATTGGCATTACTAAAGCTGTTTTTTCAACTTTGTCATACATCGTCACTGTTTGCCCGTCATTTACTACAATTAATTGGTCTTCATTATTAGCTGTCGTCAATTCAATGCGACGTTTTTGATCTTGACCGATCCATATTTTCGTCTTATAAGCTTCAGAATCATCATTAGACACTGTCGTATATTCTCCGTAATAAGAAAGTGGTTCATTTGCTTCTTTCAACATCGTATTCACAATTTCTTTGGGAGATAGTAAATCTTTTTCTGCCCCACAAGCAGTTAAAATAAGCCCAAATAACATCATCATACTAACTACAATCCATCGTTTCATTTTTTTCTCCTTTCGAATTCGGTAAATAACAAATTACCGCAGTTCCTATCTTTTCTTTAGAAAGCATTTGAATCTCCCCACCATGCTTTTCAATGATTTGTTTTGTAATACTTAAACCAAGCCCAGTTCCATTACCTTCTTTTGTGCGTGCTTCATTTGCTTGGTATAAAGGTTCAAAAATTTTCTCTACTTGTTCTTCAGAAACGCCATCACCTTCGTTTTGTACAATTAAATACATACCTTCTGTTTCTAGTAATGACTGTTGGACGAAATCAAAGCACCAATTCTTCTTAGCAGTCACATCGACCGCCCCTAACCAAATTTTACTTTCTGGATTCGTATGCTTGATTGCATTCGCCATCAAATTATCGACTACTCGAATCAGCTGTTGCGCATTTACTTCATACATTCCGGAGACTTCGACAATTTCCTGAAGTTGAATGTTTTTTTCCTGACAAAGTGTTTCGTAATCAGAAACAAGCATGTCAAAGAATTCTTCTCCATCCACAATAACGGAGTCCATTGTATATGAATTTGATTGGAGGAGGGTGTACATGAGCAAATCATCTAACATTTTGCGCATAAATACGGACTTTTCAACAATTACTTCATGATATACTTTTTGCTTAGCAAGTGATAATTCATTTAATTCTAATGCCTCTGCATAAGCTCGTATTGACGTAAGAGGTGTCTTTAGATCGTGTGATATACTTGCGATCATAAATTCTTTTTGCCGCTGCTCATCCGCTAATTCTTCATTTGTTTTCATTAATTCTCGATGCATATCTTCAAAGCTTTTGGACAGTTCACCTAGTTCATCACTACTTTTTCGAATTTCTCCGATTGGTAAGCCTTTCGCAAACGACTCCATTTGCTGTATTAACTTTTGAAGTGGTCTAGTAAACTTGCGATTGACAAGATACATCACAACGATAAATAGCGATATGAAAAACACTGTAAATAAGGTGACGATTAACCAAGTCCGCTTGCCAACACCTGCCACCCACTCATCTCGGGCCCACTCAATTTCATAAACACCAACCATTGCACTTCCTTTAAATATCGGTTCCTTATAACGAATTGTTCCGAAATTTTGTTGGCGTTCGTAAAAACCTTCATACAATTGCTTTTTAGGTGTAAACGATAGGGAGTTTTGTTTCATTGGATTGTTCGAATATAATATAAAACCAATATGATTATAAAGCGTTATAGAAATATGTCCTGATGATACTTCTTCAACTTCACTAAAATCTGAATCTACTTTGTAAAGTGTCGGGTCTTCTAAGACTGTTTGAATTTGATTAAACTCCATATAACTATCCATCTGCTCCGTAAATCCTTCTTCAGCATAATAAGCATTAATCCAAACAAAAAGCGTATAGGCGCCAATGAGCGGAAGTAGCATAACAACTAGATAAGAGATCAGTAGCCAAGTTTTGATTTTCACAATAGCTCACCGACAAATCGATAACCTTTTCCCCAAACCGTCTGAATAAAATGAGGTGTTTTAACTGGATCTTGCAGCTTTTCTCGTAATGCTTTAATATGCACTGTTACCGTATGAGTTCCACCTACATCAAGTTGTTGCCAAATATGCTTATATAAATCTTCTTTTGTAAACACACGTTGTGGATGACTTGCGAGTAGTTTAAGCAATTCAAATTCTTTAGGTGTAAGGAAAACTTCCATATTTTTCATTAAAACAATTTCTTTTTCCCAATCAATTAATAGCCCGTGTTCATAATGATTTTTAGACGAAGAAATTTCTTCCCCTCGATACCTTCTCCAACGCCTTAGTTGTGAAACAATACGTGCTTTCAGTTCTACTAAGCTAAATGGCTTTGCTAAATAGTCATCTGCTCCCATATCGAGTCCCGCCACTTTATCAACATCTTCTTTTCTTGCGCTAATCATAATAATCGGTACATCACTGACAAGACGTACATTTCGGCAAAGTGCAATGCCATCCATTTCAGGTAACATCCAATCAACAAGCAATAAATCATATTGTCCTTGCTGAAAGTCTTCCCATCCTTCGAGCCCAGTCGTCGCCCATGTAACTTCATATTGTTCTTTTCGAAGCGTATCGCAAATTACTTGAGCAATTTCCGCATCATCTTCTACAAGCAAAATCGTATCGCTCATCTCCATTCCTCCTAACACAACTTTAGCATTCTATTTTTAATATTCTTATGACTTTATAAATCCTTTATATTTAACTTTACACGACATTAAAAAGCACTTAAACAACTTGTTATTGTCTAAGTGCTTTAAAATGCGTAAAGCTCCTATTACTGATGCTTTGAAATAATTTCACGAACTTCCGTTAAGCTCAAATCTGTCACTTCTGCAACCATTTCTAAATCCATATTTTTCGCTACCAATCTTAACACGAATTGTTCTTTCTCTAATTGTGCTCCTTCTTCAATACCTTCTTTTATTCCTTCTTTTATCCCTTTTTCTCTCGCTTCACGGTTTTCAATCTCGATGATTTCCGCTAAAGTAGGAGAAGGCTCTTCTCTGTTATACTGAAGCATTTTATAACCTCCTTCTCGCAATATTGGCAGTACTTCTCACTCACAAACAATGCATCGCATCTTTCGCTTTATCCCAAGGAACAGAATAACCTTTTCCTTTTGCACAAAAAATGGATGATGAAGTATAAGTTGGGTCTGCGTCTTTATCGTAGCCAATCGTTGCGATAACTTCTTCTTTGTTATGACAAACTTCATAACCCGCAAACTTCAAGCTCAGCATCCCTTTACCACTCGTAATTGAAGCAAATGTTGAACCGTAATCCATAAATGTCGCAACCGGCACTTGCCCATTTACAATCACTTGATCATCTATCGTTTCTGGAGGGTCAAACACACCTGATGCTTGTTGAATATCCGATAAAATCCGCCCGATTAAATCAACTGACACCTTAATTTTGAATCGATAAAACGGTTCTAATAATATATTCTCTGCTTGTTCAAGTCCTTGGCGTAATGCACGAAAAGTTGCTTCTCTAAAATCGCCACCAGCAGTATGTTCATTATGTCCACGACCCGTTAATAACGTAATTTTTACATCCGTTAAAGCAGAACCTGTTAGCAACCCATGATGGTCTCTTTCAAAAACATGTTGCTCGACTAAATTTTGATGCCCAATTAATAAATCATTCGCATGACATTCATTCGCAAATGAAATACCACTATTTCTATCGGCTGGCTCGATTTTCAAATGGACCTCCGCATAATGTCTGAGCGGCTCAAAATGTCCATAACCAATGACTGGCGATTGAATCGTTTCTTTATATAAAATAGTAGGCTTTCCAAAAGTGATGTCCATACCAAAACGTTCCGCTACAACTTGCGTCAATACTTCTAACTGAATCGCCCCCATGACATGGACATGGATTTCGCTAAAATGATCATCCCAAATTACTTGTAGTGAAGGGTCTTCTGCATCTAAACGCTGAAAAACTTGGAAAATATCCTTTGCATGAAGTGTCCCATCAAATTGCACTGTCGACGTAAGTGTTGGCGTTAAATCGAATTCAGAACTTGCCTCGACCCCAATGCCCTCGCCAACTTCCATACTAGACAAACCTGTAACTGCGAAAATCATACCAGCTTGTGCTTCCGGAATCGCTTCGTATTTGCTGCCATTATACAGGCGGATTTCTGTAATTTTTTCTGTTACATCTTTATAGGTAATTTCTTCACGCGTTTGTATTTTCCCGCTTAAAGCTTTGAAAAAGGTGCAACGATTTCCTTTGTCGTCGTAGCGAATTTTATATACTTTCGCAGTAAAAGGTTCTTCTTCGTCATAAGTTGTCGCTGTTAAACAATCGAATTTCTCTAGAAAAGATTGCACGCCTACATCCTTTAAAGCAGAACCTGTCATGACAGGATAAATCTTATTCGTTCGAATCATTTCTGCTAACTTCGAAAACCATAGCGCAGTATTGTACTCACCTTCCAAATAACGTTCTAACAGTGCCTCATCACGCTCAGCAATAAATTCAATCAATCCTTCTTGTAATTCATTGAGTGAAAATTCATCTGTAAAATCATACACATGTTCCGTTAAGTTTTGACAAATATCATTCAAGACCCTTTCGGTATCTGCACCTTCACGATCGACTTTATTCAGAAAGAAAAACGTTGGAATTTGATGTTTTTGAAGCAATTGCCAAACCGTTTCCGTATGACCTTCTACTCCTTCAACAGCACTAATGACAATCACGGCATAATCCATCACTTGAATCGCTCGTTCCATTTCAGGGGAAAAATCGATATGGCCAGGTGTATCGATTAGCGTATAAGTCGAATCATTGTATGTGAAAACGGCTTGCTCAGCAAATACTGTAATCCCCCGATTTTTTTCAATCGTATGATTGTCTAAAAAAGTGTCTTGGTGATCGACTCTTCCGCGTGTACGAATCGCTTTTGTATGAAAAAGTAATTGTTCCGAAAAAGTCGTTTTTCCCGCGTCGACATGCGCTAAAATACCAATTGTTTTATACATATAAACTCCTCATTTCTCATTCGCCAACTGCATCGTTTGAAAAACATAGCCATCTCTTTTCAGTACATCTGTAAATTTAAATGGAATCCGACTCTTAAAAATAGGTCCATCTACAACAACTGTATGGAACTCTCCTGATTCTCCACACGAATCAACGCCGAGACTTTCCAACTCATCCATTAATTCAATTGTAAACTTCCTACCTAAAAATTTTTCTGGCATCATTTTTGTATTCACGACGATGACATAGGCTTCAAATCCGAGGTTGATAAATTCTTCCAGTAGTTTACGCCTTGATTCTAACCAAAGCGGATGGACCGCTTCCATACCAACCTTTGCACAGCTTTGTTGCACCCATTCGAGATGATCTTCCAAGTCAATATCGCCAAACACACCGTAAGGAATTCCTTCATCAACACAAGTTTTCATCGCATCCGAAAATTCACCTGCATAACTTTCCCACGATGCACTACGAATCATTAAAGGCACATTTAGTTGCTCTGCTTGTGCTTGAACAATTTCTTTCGGTAAGGCATGTGATTTAGAATGAACTTCATCTATTTCAAACATTGTCCACAGTCTTTTAGGTATGCAACCTTCTTGAATCGCTCGATAATAAGCAAGTGCAGAATCTTTCCCTCCACTCCATGAAGCGACGAATGGTTTGTTTGTCATATGATTTCCCTCCTCATGTATTAAGACACAATATTGAGTGTAAACTCTAAATCCGCCTCCAAATGAGTTTTCATTAAGTCACTCGCTAAATCGGAATTCCTCATCTTGATTGCATTGCATATTTGATCATGTTCATCAATTAAAAATGGTCTCTTATGTAAAACGACGGCTTTACTAAACAAGTAGATGATGGACTGCATTTTATCAACTGTATCAATCATAATTGGGTTACGACATTCCATTACAATTAAGTCATGGAACATTTTATTAGCTTTCACAATTTCGGAATGCGCTCCATTTCTTGCGATTAAAATACATTCTTTTAACTTTTCAATATCCTCATCTATCATATAAGTTGCAGCCATTTTCGCAGCATAACATTCAATTAATATCCTCATCTGAAACAAATGCCGTAAATCAGTTTCTGTAGGTTTATAAACTTTCTTATTTTTAATTAAACCTTCCTGTTCCAATCGCCTAATAGCCTCACGAATCGGCGTTCTACTAACTCCTAGCTCTTCAGCTAATTTTGATTCGATTAATCGAGTACCTCCAGGATAAGTACCACCAAGTATTTGATCACGTATTACCTCATACGCTTGTAATTGTGCGTTGCCAACGATATTACGCATCATTCCACCTCAATTCTATTTATATTAAGTATACAAAAGGAAAAGACTTTTTCATAATTCTTCACATGTCTTTTAAATTTTCAATAATATGTATTCATTTTCTATATAATTGTATACATAACTGAAAGTTTAATATATAATGGCAATGAAATAAGATAAAAGCTTATTTATTCTTAGTTACAAATTCATGATCCGGGTACACTAAGACAATATACATTACGAATTAAGGAGCGGTATAGTATGAAAATAGGTATGATTGGTCTTGGTATTATGGGTAAGCCAATGACAATTAATCTAATTAATGCAGGGTTTAACGTAACAGTTTTCGACGTGAATGAGGAAGCGATTAAAGAAGTAGTGAGTCTTGGGGCAACAAAGGCAGACACTCCTAAATTAGTAGCAATTGCAAGCGATTTCATTATTACAATGCTACCAAATGCCGCAATTGTAAAAGAAGTTTTATTCGGTGAAAATGGGATTATTGAAGGTGCTCAACCAGGAACTGTAGTGATTGATATGAGTTCAGTTTCCCCTGTTGATTCGACAACATTCTCAACAAAACTGGGAGCATTTGATGTTAAATTGTTAGACGCACCAGTAAGCGGTGGGGAGCCAAAAGCGATTGACGGTACACTATCGATTATGGTCGGTGGAGATGAAACCGCTTTCCAACAAGCTCTTCCAATATTCCAAGCAATGGGGAAAGACATTATTCACGTTGGCCCAAGCGGTAGTGGTTCAACAACTAAATTAGCCAATCAAATTTTAGTAAATGTCACAATCGCTGCCCTATCAGAAGCCGTTACATTAGCTGCAAAGTCAGGAGTTAATTTAGAAAACATGTATCAAGCGATACGCGGTGGACTTGCAGGAAGTACTGTATTAGATGCAAAAATGCCACTTATTTTAGAAAGAAATTTCGAGCCAGGCGGGCGCATCGATATTAATATGAAAGATTTAACGAACGTTTTAAATGCTGGACGAGAAGTCGGCGTTCCTTTACCACTTACATCTAATGTTTTAGAAATGTTTCATGCATTAAAGACCGATGGCAAAGCAGGAGATGACCATATCGGCCTCATTCAATATTATGAAAAATTAGCGAATTTTAAAGTGACTGGAGGAGAACATCACCGTGACTAATATTAATGAAAGCATTCAACAATTACCTGCGTATGACGAACGACTTACTCAATTATGGCAAGCTGAACAATCTTCTTTTACTCATAAAATTATTGTTCTAGACGATGATCCGACAGGCGTTCAAACAGTTCATGGTGTTCCTGTTTATACGGATTGGTCATTAGAAACGATTGAAAATGCATTCAATGATCAACGTCAAATGGCCTTTATTTTAACAAACTCACGTGCATTTTCAGTGCAAAAAACAACAGCGATTCATCAAGAAATAGCGGAAAGAATTGCACTTGTTGCGAAACAGTTCAATCAATCATTTTTATTAATTAGTCGTGGCGACTCTACATTGCGTGGTCATTATCCTTTAGAAACAGAAGTACTGCAACAAACGATCGAGCAAAATAGCACAATACATTTCGACGGTGAAATAATTATCCCATTCTTTAAAGAAGGCGGACGTGAAACGTTTGATGATGTGCACTATGTCAAACAAGGGGATACGTACATCCCTGCTGGTGAAACTGAATTTGCGAAAGATCGAATGTTTGGCTTTACCAATAGTAATTTGAAAGATTGGGTAGCAGAAAAGACACAAAATAAATTTAATCGTGAGTCGGTCTTATCTATTCCGCTTGAAGATATGAGGAACTTAAATATCGAAGCGATGAAGGAAAAGCTGTTTCAGTTAAAAGACTTCCAAAAACTGATTGTAAATGCCGTTTCCGAAGATGATTTAAAAGCTTTTTCAATTGCTTTACTACAAGTGCTGAAAGACGGGAAAAATTACCTTTATCGAACAGCCGCTTCTTTTACAAAAGTTATTGGAGATATCTCATCGAAACCTTATTTAACAAAAGAAGAACTAATTCAACCTGGTCATACAAATGGTGGGCTCATTATCGTAGGCTCGCATGTTCAAAAAACAACAGCACAGCTCAATGTTTTAAAAGAGCTCAAAACAATCGATTTTATAGAGTTCAACTGTCATCTCGTTAAAAACAATGAATCATTTTCTGAAGAGACAACACGTATTCAAACTTTAATTGATGACAAAATTAAAAATGGTAAAACTGTATGTGTTTACACATCTCGTGAAAGATTAGATTTAAATAATGAGGATAAGGAAGCGGAATTGGCCTTATCTGTAAAAATTTCGAATGCCGTGACTGCTTTCGTGAAGAACTGTCAACCAACGCCGAAGTTCGTCCTTGCTAAAGGCGGGATTACTTCTAGTGACATCGGAACAATTGGGCTTTCGGTAAAAAAAGCGGAGGTGGCGGGACAAATCGCGCCCGGTATTCCTGTTTGGCAAACCGACGAGCATAGTAAATTCCCACATCTCCCTTACATTATCTTCCCAGGAAATGTAGGAGAAAATGATACGCTGAAAAAAGTTGTAGAGAAATTACAGAATTAGAAATGAGGGTTTAAAATGGTCGAAGGGAATATGCTCATTGTTATTTTCATATTATCGTTAGCTGCTTTATTTTTCGCGATTTTAAAATTAAAAATAGAGCCTTTCTTATCTTTAATAGGTGTTGCTTTATTAACTGCGATTGCACTTGGCTTCCCATTAACTGAAATTCCATCTGTTATTGCATCAGGTTTTGGAAACACTTTAATCGGTGTCGGTATTTTAATTGGGCTTGGTGTGATTTTCGGTCAATTTTTAGGCGTTTCCGGAGCGATTGAAAAAATTGCTCAAGCTGTGCTACGTGTTTTCGGAGTAAAGAAATCAGCTGCAGGTCTTTCCTTAACAGGTATTGCAGTTTCAATTCCAGTTTTCTTTGATGCAGCGTTTGTTATATTAAGTGGACTCGTTAGAAGCTTGTCCAAAAAGACCGGAATTTCTATTGTAACGTTTTCAACCGCTTTAGGAATCGGATTGATTGTCTCTCACAGTATGATTGCACCAACGCCAGGACCTTTAGTTGTTGCAGAAAATACGGGTTCTGATTTAGGATTATTCATTTTATATGGTTTAATTTGTGCGATACCAGCTGCAATTGTTGGTGGTTATTTATACGGTACTTTTATCGGTAAAAAAATTCATGCTGTACCAGAAGACGATGAAGTTACTGCTACACAAACACAAGCTGAACAAGTAAACAAACCTAAAAAAGAAATTTCTACAGGACTTTCTTTTTTCATGTTAGGGTTACCAATCCTATTAATTTTATTAAACACTGTTACTGATTTATGGCTTGATGAAGGACCTCTTTCAAACTTCCTCGGCTTTATCGGGGATAAAAACGTAGCGCTTTTCATTAGTGTCATCGTTGCATTAATTGTTTTACGTCCTTATATTAATGTGCCTTACAGTAATTTATACGAAGAAGCGATCAACTCTGCTGGTATGATTATTTTAGTTACTGGTGCCGGTGGTGCATTCGGTGCGGTAATTAATCAAAGTGGAATTGGTGATTATTTAATCGCAACGATGCAAAGTTGGAGTATCCCAGTGTTCCTATTAGCGTTTATTTTCTCACAGATCTTACGGGCTTCTCTAGGATCTGCTACTGTAGCACTTGTCACTACTTCAACCATTCTTGGACCAATGGCCGTTGAATTAGGTGTGTCCCCTGTCTTATTAGGACTTGCGATTTGTGCCGGAGCGATCGGATTATCTTTACCGAATGACTCAGGTTTCTGGGTCGTCAATAAGTTTGGTCGATTAACAATTCCCCAAACGATTCAAGCTTGGTCAATCGGTGGATTTATCGCAGGTTTAACAGCTCTAGCTATGGTTTATATTTTAAGCCTATTTAGTGGAATTTTACCTGGACTATAGCATCCAAATGTTTCATTGAATGAAGTGTAAAAAAGCTATGAACTCTTTTCACAGAGTCATAGCTTTTTTTATCATTTAAGCAAAGTGTTTGAATTAATCTCTACCGATCATTTTCGCTGGAACAACATATTCGTCGAATTGTTCTTCCGTTAAAAGACCTGTCGCTAATGCCGCTTCTTTTAAAGTTGTACCGTTTTGGTGAGCAGTTTTTGCGATTTTTGCTGCATTTTCATAACCGATATGTGGGTTTAATGCTGTTACTAACATTAAAGAGTTTGCTAGTAAATCGTCAATTTTCTCACGGTTCGGTTCAATACCAACTGCACAATTATCATTGAAGCTAATGATCGCATCGCTTAATAATTGAACAGATTGTAGGAAGTTGTAAATAATAACTGGTTTATAAACGTTAAGCTCGAAGTTTCCTTGGCTCGCTGCAAATCCAATTGTTGCGTCGTTACCCATTACTTGTGCTGCAACCATTGTAATTGCTTCACTTTGTGTTGGGTTTACTTTACCCGGCATGATTGAACTTCCTGGCTCATTTTCAGGAATTGTAATTTCACCGATACCAGAACGTGGACCACTTGCTAACCAACGAACGTCATTGGCAATTTTCATAATGTCAGCTGCTAATGCTTTTACGGCACCATGTACGTAAACCACTTCATCATAACTTGTCAATGAATGGAATTTATTTGAAGCTGATGTGAATTCGATACCAACTTCTTTACTAATTTGCTCAGCAACTTGATCGCCAAAACCAGCTGGTGCGTTTAAGCCCGTTCCAACAGCTGTACCGCCGATTGCTAATTCTTTCATCGATTCAACACTTTCATTTAACATATGCTCTGTTTTTTCTAACATACGGTGCCAGCCACTAATCTCTTGACCTAATGTAAGTGGTGTCGCATCTTGTAAATGTGTACGACCGATTTTAATGATATCATCAAATGCTTTTGATTTTTCATCAAATGTTGCTTTTAGTTTAGCAATTGCTGGTAATAATTGTTCTTGAACAGCTACAACACCAGCCACATGTAAAGCAGTAGGGAATGTGTCATTTGAAGATTGAGACTTGTTAATATCATCATTTGGGTGTAGGCGTTCTTCTTCGCCCCACTCTTCTAATAATTCATTTCCACGATGGGCTAATACTTCGTTCATGTTCATATTTGACTGCGTGCCACTTCCAGTTTGCCAAACGACAAGTGGGAAATGATCGTCTAATTTTCCTGCAATCACTTCATCTGCTGCAGTTGTAATGGCTTTCATTTTTGCTTCTGAAATATTACCAAAAGCATGACTCGCAATCGCTGCTGATTTTTTTAATACTGCGAATGCACGAACAACGCGAATTGGCATTTTTTCTGTACCAATTTTGAAGTTTTGCTTACTACGTTGTGTTTGTGCACCCCAATGTTTATCCGCTGGAACTTTAATTTCACCAAAAGTATCATGTTCAATACGAAAATCCATTATTATTCCGCCTTCCGTTTTATGTATTATTCTTTTTTATTATACCATGCAATAATTAGAATAGTAGCAACAATACTACTGAAAATGCATGACTTTTATTTTACTGTAAGAGATTTACGCACAAATAATAAATAAATGAGCAATGCGCTACTACTACAAATTAAAATGATAATGCCCATTGGCCAAGCCGTTAAATCCCCTTTAATCCCAACGAGTGGCGAGACGAGTCCCCCACCTAAAAATGGTAATAACCCTAAAAATGCCGAAGCACTTCCTGCAGCATCTCCTTGTGATTCCATACCAAGTGAAAATGCTGTTGTAGAAACCATCCCTAAACTAGAGACGACTAAAAATAAAGCGAGTGCCATCATCGTCAATGACAATTGTTGACTTACAACAATGATTAATAAAATACTACCTGTAAATGAAATCAAGATCCCCACAAACAATAAATTTACTTCACGAAACACATTTGCTAAACGTCCCGTCACTTGCGCTGCAATAATGATTCCAACACCATTTAATGCAAATAATAATGAAAATTGCTGTGGCGTTACTTCATAAATATTTTGCAAAATGAAAGGTGAACCTGCGATGTACGCAAACATACTTGATGAAATAAATGCCTGCGTTAAAGAAATTCCCATGAATACAGGATCTTTTAATAAGCGACCAAATGTTTTCACAACCGCAAGTAAGCTACCTTCTGCACGCTTTTCAATCGGTAATGTTTCTGGTAAGAAAAACAATACAGCGACAAACATAGCTAAGCCAATCGCACCAAGCGTATAAAACACTGTATTCCAAGTTGCGAAATTTAAAATGACACCACCAACAATCGGTGCTAAGATCGGTGCTGCCCCGTTTACTAATGCCAATAAAGCGATAAACTTTGTCAATTCTTTGCCGCTATACATATCTCTTGCTGAGGCGCGTGCGATGACAATTCCAGCAGCTCCAGAAACGCCCTGTACAAAACGAAGTGCAACAAATAGCCAAATATTTGGGCTGAGCGCACATAATATAGAAGCAACTGCGTATACAATTAACGTCGATATGAGCGGTTTTCTACGCCCATGAATATCGCTTAATGGGCCAAAAACGAGTTGCCCAACAGCTAAACCAATTAAACAAGCCGTTAAGCTCAACTGCGCTAAAGAAGTTGTCGTCTGTAAATCATCTGCGACAACAGGTAATGCGGGTAAATACATATCCATCGATAATGGTCCAAATGCGGTTAAAGAACCTAATAAGAGGACTACCCAAAAGATGTGAAGTTGTGTCTTACTTGCCATACAAAATCCTCTTTTCAACTCATTTTAATCTTCGATAATGATTAGTTTCTCTTCAATATTCGTACGTGGTTTAGCTTCTGGCGTATGGAATGGATAGCCAATCATTAATGTCGCAACGATTTTCTCTCCAGGTTTAACCCCAAGTCCTTCTCTGAAAATTGGACTATACACATAGTCATTCGTACGCCAAACCATACCAATCCCACGTTCCCAAGCTGCTAGTTGGAAGTTTTGAATCATCGTACAAACTGCACCATAATCTTCATCCCAAGTTCTTTGACGGGGATCTTCCGGCATAATAACAACAAGTTGTAATGGAATCTCTTTATAATACTGTGCTTTACGCAAAGACTTTTCCGTATGTTTTCCACCTTCTTTTGGCTGAGAATCTAGAAATGCTTGCGCAAATTTCTCTTTCCCTTCACCTACGTATAATTGAAAACGCCATGGCTCGGTAATTTTATGATTTGGTGCCCATTTAGCAACATTTAACAGTTCAATAATCTCTTTAGGATCCACTTCTTGATCCGTAAACTTTTTAATCGTACGGCGACTCATAATATTCTCTTCTACTGCATTTTTAGCGATATATTCACTCATGCGAATTCCTCCCTAGCTCGTTTAATCGAAATGAAAATCATTCTCATTTAATCCTCTTTTAGTATAGCATGGAACTTCGAAATTACCAAAATTAGTTTCCAGAATATTCCTCCAATAAAAAAGACCTTTAATCGCCAGATGCGACTAAAAGTCTTCATAAATTATAGTTCTTGTCTTAACGCTTGAATAACATCAATTTTTGTTGCTTTACGAGCTGGACGCCATCCTGAAACGACTGCAACACCGATACTAATGACTGAAGCAATCACAATCAATTGCCATGGAATGACAGAAAATGTCACGTTTAGTGAACCCATATCTTCTTCTCCAAGCGCTGCCGTAACAATGATTGGCAATAAATAATTTGAAATCGCACTCACGCCATAAGAAATCAAGATTGCGATGACCGTTCCAATGATACCAATCCAAGCACTCTCCATAATAAACAATCTTTGAATCAGTTTTGGATTTGCACCAATTGCCTTCATGACACCAATTTCACGTGTACGTTCTGTAACCGCCATCGTCATTGTATTGAAAATTCCGATTGAAGAAATTAAAATAGCAATCGTTCCTACGAATACAAGACCCGCTTTTAACGCAAGGAAAAAGACGTCTAATTGCTCTAATTCATCCGCAACTGAATATGTGTAAAATCCTGACTCTTTAATTTCTTTTGAGATCGCAGTTACATTCTCTAGTTGATCGGCATGAACGTTGATGTTTGAGTAAAATAATGGATTGTCTTCATCCATTTTCCCTTCATATAACTGTTCAATAATCGGGATATTCTTTTCATCTGCATAAATATTATAGTCTTCTTCCCACTCTTTCGTTGGTGCTTTACTAATCCCAACAATTGTAAACTTTAATGTTTCACCTATTTCTTCGTCACCATCTGATAATACCATTTCGAATTCTTTATTCAATACGTCTTCATCATATTGAACGACCTCTTCTGTTACTTCTTTATATAAACCTTCTGCAAAATGATGGCCAACAACAACTTCATTTGGTTCTTTCGGCAAACGTCCTTCGGCTAATTCAAACCCGACTTTTTGTTGTTCTTCAAAATCTGAAACGGTAAATGAAGACCAACTTTGGTAATCATCTAATAATACTTGAGTATTAAGTGTTAAGCGGCGTTCCTCAATTACTGCTCGAACATTTTCTATTTTTTTGAACTGCTCAACATAATCATCTGGTTTTTTATCTTCTTCTGCATATACCTCAATTGCTGTGACTAATCGATACTCCAGCATTTCTTTTCGCAATGTATCATGTAGTCCAAAACCAACTGACGCCAAAACGATTAAAAATGCAGTTCCCATCGTGGCTGCTAAGATCGTCATAAACACGCGCAGTCTATTTCTTTTAATATGTTGACGAACGAAATCAATTTGATCTTTAAATTGCATTTGTTACACCTTCTTCCTTCAATTTGCCGTCATGCATCGTATACACGCGGTTTGCAACACGTGCAACTTCTTCATCATGCGTAATCATCACAAATGTAATGCCACGGGACTTATTTAAAGATTGAATGAGTAACAACACATCTTGTTCTGTTTCTGAATCTAAACTTCCTGTAGGCTCATCCGCAAAAATAATTGGTGGATCTGTAATGAGTGCACGAGCGATACTGACACGTTGTTGTTGCCCACCTGAAAGTTCATTAGGATAATGATCTGCCACATGATCGAGGCCAATTTCCTTCATCAAATTCCGAACTTTCTCTTGGCGGACTTTCACATCTAGTCCTTGCAGCTTCAATGGCAACTCAATATTTTCAAAAGCATTAAGTCCTGGCATCAATTGGAAGTTTTGGAAGATAAAGCCGTAATGCTCTAATCGAAATTGTGCATGTTCTGCTTCATTAAAAGTGGATACTTCTATGCCATCGACAATCATCTTTCCTGTTTGTGGTGTCATAAATCCTGCCAAAATATGTAGAAAAGTCGATTTTCCAGAACCACTTTTTCCTACAATCGAGACAATCTCGCCTTCTTCTACTGTAAAATCAATATCTTCCAATACGGATACAAATTTTTCTTTATGTTTTTTGCCAATTTTAAATGCATGGCTTAAATTCATTACTTGGATCATTCGTTTTGCTCCTCTGCTTTATTGTTACTCTTAGTATATAAAGTGATTCTTAAAAGAAAGGAAGGATATTTATGAAGATTTTCTTAAGAACTTAGCGCATAAAAAAAACACCTTTACACTCGTAAGAGCATAAAGATGTTTTAAGATTACGCCTAATCTTCTTGAATTTCTTCGGAAACTTCTTTTTCTTTAGGAGCTTTTGTCGTTTCCTTAGACGATTTTACTTCTTCCGTTAATGCATCGATGCTCGGGCGAATCGTATGTTTTCCCGAATAATTTTCAAGCATTTCTTTTAAATCAATACCTGAAGTCTCTTTTAATGATTCTTGTAAGGATGACATTAAGCCAGTTGCATAAGAAGTCACACGGTTTGCACCGCCGCCTTCACCGCCACCTGTATCAACTACTGTAATCTTATCGATATTGCCAAGTGGTCCAGCAACTTCTTTAGCATAGTCTGGGATCATGCGTAACACCATGTCAATAATAGCAGCTTCACCGTATTCATTAAATGCTTCCGCAACTTTACGCTTCGCTTCTGCTTCCGCTACCCCTTTCAGGCGAATTACTTCAGCTTCCGCTTCACCTTCAGCACGTAAAGCATCCGCTCTTGCTGTACCATCTAAACGGACTTTTTCCGCATCCGCTGATGCACGCGCTTCAATGCGATATTTCTCTGCATCTGCCTCCGCTAATTGGCGTGCTTTATCTGCCGCTGCTTGTTGCTCGATTGCGTAACGATCCGCATCTGCTTTCTTTTTCACTTCAGAGTCATACTGTCTTTCACGACGTAAAATCTCTTTTTCTTCTAATTCAATTTGCTTTTGACGCTCAATAATTTGAATTTGCATTTCTTGCTCAGTAACTTCCTGTTTAGAACGAGCTGTTTGTAACTCATAAGCTTGGTCGGCTTGTGCTTTTGCTCGGTCTTGCTCTAAACGGTACTCAGCAACTTTCAATTGATTTTCTTTTTCTGCTTCTGCAATTTCTGTTGCACGCTCTATTTCAGCTCTTTGTGCATCTTTTGCAGCTTCTGCATTTTTAATACGTGTTTCTTTTTCTGCTTCTGCCATTGCGATATCCGCGTCACGTCTTACTTGTGCAATACGCGGTTTCCCTAATGACTCTAAGTAACCATTATTATCTCTGACATCTTTAATCGTAAATGAAACAATAATTAAACCCATCTTTGATAAATCTTCGGAAGCGACACGTTGTACTTCTTGCGAGAATAAATCACGGTTTTTATAAATCTCTTCTACTGTCATCGAACCTAAAATTGAACGTAAATGACCTTCTAACACTTCACGCGCTTCATTTTCACGGTCTTCTTTCGATTTCCCTAAAAATTGTTCCGCAGCAGTCGCAATTTCTGAAATTGAACCCCCGATTTTAATAATCGCAGTTCCGTCTGCCATTACTGGAACACCTTGCTCCGTATAAACTTCTGGTGTTGTTACATCTAGCTTACTAGACAATAAACTTAAAGGTTCCGCTTGTTGAAAGACTGGTAAAATAAACGTACCGCCCCCGCGAATAATTTTTATTTTATTACCGCCTTCATCTGTATGAACATTTTTTGTTCCTAAATAACTACCTGTTACAATTAATGCTTCATCTGGACCCGCTGTGCGGTATTTTGTTACATAAACACCGATAATTGCGAGCAATATAAACCCTACAACTCCTAAAACAATAAATAATCCTGGCATACTGTTATTCCTCCCCATTTACAAATTTACTGGTGATCTGCGAAGCGAAATGGTTCGTATTCTTTTACGACAAAAGCACCGTGATCGATTTCAATGATGAGCACTTCTTTGCCATAATCAATCGCTGTATTTTGATACCCTTTCGCACGTTTATTAATACGTCCATTGATCGTTTCAATGACAATTTCTCCAAACCCATCTACTGGAATTGGCACGATCACTCGACCAACTTGCCCCATCAAACTCTCATCTGAATATACCATAGACGTCTCAGCTGATTTTAAAGGCAATAAAATGAAATAATACAATAAAATATCTAAAACAATTGCTATCGCAATCGCAACACCTAAAATAAGATTACTATGCCAATCCACCATTAATTCCAATAAATATCCACTAGCTGCTGAAAATGTAACAAAAGCTAATAATACGGCCGGATCTAAAAGTGGATGAACATCTCCAAGTCCTTCGGTCATATCACTAAATAAAATGTATAAAAGCGTTGCTAATCCTGAAATAATTAAAGCATATAAATAAACTTGCTCAATCGGTAGACCAAATAACATGATTCGACAACCTCCTTTATCATTCCATATATTTCTTCTACCTCTTCTACGAATATCCTTTCTAAAGGTTTCAAATAAATTCATTTTTTGATATTTTATTTTTACTCGATAAATACCTACCATGTTTTCCCATTCAAGAGAAGTTATAGTAGAAAAATTAAATTCAAACGAATTTTGTCGTTTTTTGTATGTATTTGTCTCTATTTTTTGGTATGATTAAGTATGCTGTAAATATTTTAAAATTACTATTTAACGGAGGTCCGACATGTTCAATATAAAGAAAACAGATCCTTTTTTCACAGCATTATTGGAAATTGCAGAACACGTCCAAGAATCGATTCATTATACAAATGAGTATAAAATAGAAAGTGTTGCAGATTTAAAGGAAATTAGTATTCAATTAAAAAATTATGAACGTGAATGTGACACATTGGTTCATGAATTAACCACAAAATTAAACACATCTTTCATGACACCTATTGAGCGTGAAGATATTTTACAATTATCTATTAAAATGGACGATGTACTAGATGGCATGGAGCATTTTGTTGCCCATTTAGAAATGTTTTCATTAACGACAATTGATGAATATGTTCAATCGTTTATGGGGCATATCGTCAACAGTACGGACGAAATGGTACAAGCTTTACAATTACTCTCTCAGAAAAAACTTGTAGAAATGCGTGATCATGCTGTCAAAATCAAACAATTCGAAAGCATTTGTGATGAAATTTATCGTACATCGATTAAACAATTGTTCATTACAGAAAAAGATCCGATTCGCATTATTCAACTGAAAGATTTGTACGAGCAGCTAGAGGATATTGCCGACCACTGTGAAAGTGTTGCCAACATGCTTGAAACGATTATTATGAGAAACGCGTAAGGGGGGCCAATTTTTAAATGGATACAATTTTAATCCTTACGATTCTCGTCGTAATTTGCGCACTGGCATTTGATTTTATTAACGGTTTTCATGATACGGCTAATGCGATAGCAACATCAGTATCGACCCGTGCTTTAAAACCACGTACTGCGGTATTGATGGCTGCGGTAATGAACTTTATTGGTGCACTCACTTTTACGGGGGTTGCTCAAACGATTTCCAAAGATATTGTCGATCCATTCATGTTAGATAACGGGGCGCTCGTCATTCTTGCGGCTTTATTATCTGCAATCGCATGGAATTTAATTACATGGTATTTTGGAATTCCTTCAAGTTCATCGCATGCTTTAATTGGTTCAATTGCAGGTGCAGCAATTTCAGCAGCTGGCTTTGGCATTTTAAATTACCAAGGTTTTATCAAAATTTTAGAAGCTTTAATTTTCTCGCCTTTCATTGCACTTTTTGTCGGCTTCATCGTCATGACGATTTTTAAAGTTGTTTTAAAAAATCGCAACTTGTTTAAAGCGAATAAAAGAATTCGTTATATACAAATTGGTACCGCTGCGTTACAAGCTTTCACACACGGTACGAATGATGCGCAAAAAGCAATGGGAATTATTACGATGGCCTTAATCGCTGGCGGTTTACAAACGGGTGATGACATCCAATTGTGGGTACGTATTGCTGCTGCTACAGCAATGGGATTAGGAACTTCAATTGGTGGCTATAAAATTATTAAAACTGTTGGTACGAAAATTATGAAAATCCGTCCGGTAAACGGGGCGGCAGCCGACCTGTCTTCTGCCGGTATTATTTTCGGTGCAACTTTACTTCATTTGCCAGTTAGTACGACACATGTTATTTCATCTGCTATTATGGGGGTTGGAACGGCTCAACGTGTACGTGGCGTCAATTGGGGTGTTGCACAAAGAATCGTTATGACTTGGATCATTACATTACCAATTTCAGCCACTTTAGCTGCTATTATTTATCAAATTCTTGCCATCTTCTTTTAAACATCAACAATTCGCTTGCTTTTATTGTGGGGAATTGTTATGATGAAGTAGAATTATTTTTGTTCGTAAAGTAGAACGGTCATCTCGACCACTTCAAGACTTGAGCAAGGATAGTAACACATGTGTGTGAAAGTACACACACGAGGAGGAAACAAAGATGGAACAAGGTAAAGTAAAATGGTTTAACGCAGAAAAAGGTTTTGGATTTATCGAGCGTGAAGAAGGCGACGACGTATTCGTACACTTCTCAGCTATCCAAGGCGAAGGTTTCAAAACACTTGAAGAAGGTCAAGAAGTAACTTTCGAAATCGAACAAGGTGAACGTGGTCTTCAAGCTTCAAACGTTGTAAAAAACTAATTTGAACTAACCTATTCAAGCTACTCTCTTTTTAGAGAGTAGCTTTTTTATTGTTCAAAAACCTCCTCATAAAATGATTACGTTGTGCATGGACAGATCACTATTCAATTCTTTCATTCCTCAAGTCACTAGAAGATTCCCCTTAAAAATTCCATTCGAAAGACTTTCCCAATGAAATTCGTTATAATAGAAGAAATATTATGAGATTACTTATATAGAAAGAAGGCGTTAGCCTATGCATACATTCGCTAAATTTTTGAGCCGTGTCTATAAGCCAATTGCACTTTTATGGATTGTGCTTTTTATAACAATGACATTTTTCGCCATTCGCTTGCCTGGATTACTCGAAGGTGATGGCTTCCAAATGGACGGCGAGCATCAAGCTGTAACGGACATTGTTTCTGAAAAATTTGATATGCCAAAAGAAACCATGTTTGTCATCTTTAACAATACTTCGGATGAAAAAATTGAAAAAACATTAGAAAACATTGAAAATCTAAAATTAACATCAGAAATTGTCTCTCCTTTAGAAGACGAAGCACTTAAAAAAGAACAAGTTTCTTATGCAATGTTGCATTTTGATAATGAAGCAGAAAATATGTCACAAATCGTTTCAGATGTTCGAGATGCAATTGGGGATCAAAAAGGCATTTCATTAACAGGGGCTTCTGCATTAGCAAAAGACATTAACGAAGCGAGTCAAAAAGATTTAATTACAGCGGAAGCGATTGGCTTACCAATCGCAATTATCGTGTTATTATTTGCTTTCGGTACAGTTGTAGCCTCTATTGTTCCAATTATCATCGGACTTGCAACGGTTGTTACATCTTTTGGTATTTTAACGCTTTTAGGCGGAAAAATTGATTTATCTATTTTCATCTTAAATATTATTCCAATGCTAGGCTTAGCACTTAGTATCGATTTTGCGCTATTGTTCATTAGCCGTTACCGTGAAGAACGCACACATAGTTCTATTCAAGAAGCGGTCATTACGACGATTCGGACTGCAGGTAGATCGGTTATTTTCTCAGCCTTTTGTGTGTTCATCGGCCTTGGTGCAATGATGTTTATTCAAGTCGATTTGTTTCAAAACATCGCAATCGGTGGGATGATTGTCGTTTCCATGGCTGTTATTACATCGCTAACATTATTACCCGCCATTCTATTATTACTCGGTGAACGAATTGATAAATGGCGTGTTTTAAAAGTGAATGAAAAAGGTGCCAATCGTTGGCGTCAATTTGCAAATAAAGTTATTAAACGTCCCGTAACAATTACGATTGTTGCATTCATTTTATTGGCAATTGCGATGATTCCAGTAAAAAACATGGAACTTTCCATTCCAGAAATCGATTCCTTGCCAAAATCATACGATTCACGTGAAGCGTTTGAATTGATGCAAGATACTTTTGATATGAAAGACAGTTCTTCCATTTATGTACTAGCTGAACGTCAAGATGGTTGGGAAGATGAAGAAGGACTTCATGCTATTCGTGAATTGCAAACCTTAATTGAAAATGATGCGCTCGTTGATGATGTAACAACGATTTTTACCGCGAGTGAAATCGAAACAGTCGATCAATGGAATCAAGCGATGATGGCACCAGAAATGGCTGCTAATTTAAAGCCACTCCTTGAAACATTTACGAAAGATCGATTGTTAATGATGCCAGTTACACTGGGTGCAGAAGGTTCTTCAAACGAAGCACAAGATTGGGTGCGTGAATGGTCGGAAAAAGATACAGAATGGAATTTAATGATTGGTGGCGCTCCTAAATTTAACCAAGAAATTTTTGATGAAATTTGGGATAAAATCGGCCTTGTTTTAGCAGTCATTATTATTTCTACTTTCATCATATTAATGATTGCTTTCAGATCTTTATTAATTCCAATAAAAGCGATTTTAATGAATATCGTTGGACTTTCGGCGACATTTGGTATTCTCGTCTATATTTTCCAATACGGACATTTTGGATTACCAGCGGGAACGATTGCGCTCATTATTCCTGTCCTCGTCTTCAGTCTTGTATTCGGACTGAGCATGGACTATGAAGTATTTTTAATTTCTCGTATGCAAGAAGAGTACGCCAACTCTTTTAATAATGACAAAGCAACAGTCGAAGGTTTGGCAACAACGAGTAAGGTGATCACATCAGCAGCGCTCATTATGATTGTTTTAACAGGAGCTTTCGCATTTACGGATGTTATGCCTGTGAAGCAAATCGGTGTAGGGATAGCAATTGCTGTGGCGATTGATGCAACGATTATTCGTTTATTACTCGTACCAAGCTTAATGAAGTTATTCGGAAAATGGAATTGGTGGTTACCTTTCGGAAAAGGGCTTTACCGACGAGATAATAAAAGATTTGAATCACGTAAATAAGTAAAAATGAGGCTGGGACAAAACCCGATGCAAATTAAAAAAGCGCATGAAATCAAAGTTTGTAAATTTGATTTCATGCGCTTTTCTTTTTGAACGGCCGGCAAGTTTCAATGATTTTTCTACTTATATCCCAGCCTCATTTTTTATTTCAAGTATCTTTCAAAAGAAGTTATTCATTCAATAGAAGCTGTGCTGAAGGCAAGAACGCCGCTCCCATCGACTCATGTACTTCTATCCCTTGCTCTTCTTTAATACCATTAATCGTAGACATCATCGCTAAATAAATGCCTCCGACGGTTAAAACAACAATGATTAGCAAAACAATTACAAGTGTTTTCCCTTTCATAGTGAATTAAGCCTCCTTTTTACGAAATTGCTCATCTTTTAAATAAGTTGCAGCTTCTTCGTAATCGCCAAAGCTATCTTCTAAATTCTCTCCGTGATAAACATTCCAAAATCCTAGCTCTTCTTTCAGCACCAATACACTCGTACCGTCTGTCCACTTTTCTTCAATCGCCTCTTCCAAATCGTCTGTACTTAAAGATTTAATCGCATCTGCAATCATTTGTTGCAATTGTTCCTTCGATGCTTCACGAATATTTACAAGACCACGATCATCCGTTTCATAACCCTCTACATCAGCTAAATAAACGAAACCATTCCCATTCGGGTGTAAATGTTGCACAACGACTTGTTTTTCGTATAAACTTTCTTCAAAATGATAATTCAAACGCTTCATTGACACTTCTTTTTTCGTTAACTCTGGAAACGCCTCAATAATTGCTTGTTTCTCTTCAAAACTTAACATATGATCACTCTTTTCTATTCTTTGATCTTTAAACCTAACACTTGAGCAAAACGGATTGCTTGTTCTTTGGACACGATGCAACCCCGAATTTTATCAACAGTTACTTCAATTTTATCATAAGTGCTTGTCGATAAATCAATCTGTGCCAAATTTGTTTCCGCAAAGCTTGCATCATCTAATTGACACTTCGAAAGTCGGAATCCTTTCAATTTGCATTCGTAGAAATCACTACTTGATAAGTCCGTTTCAACAAAATCTGTTTCTTTAAAGCTCGAGAAATTAAAATTACTGTAAGCTCCCTCGCAGTTTTCGAACAATACATGACCAATTGCCGCACTAGAAAAATCCGTTCCCGTCAACTTTACATTTTTAAAAATACAACGATGGAATGTAGCGTTCGACAAATTCGCATTTGATAAATCACAAGTATCAAAAATAACATCTACAAATTCGGCACCTCTTAACTCCGCACCCGTGAATCTCACTTGTTTAAATCGCACATCATCAAATTGTAATCGTTCTTCTCGCCCACTAAAAAATCCGCCGTTGAATTGAACTTTTTCGATATAATCATCCACATCATCCATCACAGACAATGGGACAATTTCAAGTGCTTCAGAAATTTTAGGTTGCTGTCTTTTATTTTTTGCTGCCTCCATTTATTCCCCCTACTTTCTCGTTTTCCATTCCGCAATAATAATAAACGCAATGACTACTGCAATCGCCAACGCATAAAACCACGCTGGTACACCATTTGTTAATGAAAACATCATTAAATAGCCTCCCTTATTATGAAACAGCGTATACACGCTAAAAACCTCTTGTTTTTCAACCGAGTATTTCTATATCCTCATGAAAAATTTTATTTTGCATCCTCTCCCATTGTATTTCGTCAAACATTACAGGGTATAATACAAGAAGAGGAGGAATCATTTTGAAACGTCTTTTCATACTGCTATTTTTCATTTTAGCACTTTACACCGTTAAACCTTACTGGGAAAAACCTGTTTCTCAATATATCGATCTTTCTTTTTTAGATCCCGTAGATGAAAAAGTAGATACATTTATTCATAGCGACCCTTTTGAAAAAACGGTTCGTTTTGTGAGCGATAAAATTGATCAGGCAATGAGCTTTTTACTAAACGACAATAAATCCTCACAACCTAAAGAATCCAATCAGGACCACGAAGTTGAAAAGCCGAACCTTCGAACTTCTGATGAATATACAATTACAATTCACAATATCTCATTAGGATTGGAAAAGTCTGAAGTTACTTCTATTTTGGGCGAAGCAAAATCTGTTTCGCCAAATGAGTATGGGACAAACTGGTATACATATCATCAAGATTACCATAATTTCGTGATGATTTCTTTTGATGAGGATAATCTGGTCAACGCAATGTATACAAATGATGATTTAATCACTTCTCATACAGGACTAAAGCTTCGTAGTGACCAGAAAGAAATTAGAACTATATTCGGTGAACCACTTACCGAGATTAACCGTGGCTTAATGACATATGTTTTACAAGAAACAGATGAATTCGATGTATTTTTACAAGATCAATATTATTTGTATGTATTTTACGATATTCATCAACAACATCAAGTAACCGCTGTTCAAATGATTGAAAAAAGTTTAGAAGAAAATAAAAAAGAAGTGTATGCTACACAAAATGATGCGTTACGTAGCGGTTTTGAGGCGCAACTGTTTGACCTGACCAATGCAAGTCGCGTTCGTCAACGTCTAAGACCGCTCATTTGGGATGACCGTGCCCAGCAATCTTCTCGCGGGCATAGTGAAGATATGGCAAAACATCGCTATTTTAATCATGAAAACTTACAAGGGCTCTCTCCATTTGACCGAATGAAAGCAGTTCATATTACTTTTAAAGCGGCTGGAGAAAACTTAGCTTATGGACAAGCGAGCAGTATTTTCGCACATGAAGGATTAATGAACTCAAAAGGACATCGTGAAAATATTTTACAGGAAATCTATAGCCACTTAGGCGTAGGTGTAGCTTTCAACGAGCAGGACCAACCGTATTATACTGAAAACTTTTTTACGCCGTAGTGTTTTGGATGATAAACTACCGGTCGACAAATACATTCATTACACATACCGAAAAAAACTGCACCCTTACATAAGGATGCAGTTTTTCATTATTTGCTATCTGTATATTTCTTATAAAACTCTTCCACTTTTGCTGGGTCTGCTTCGAACTTATTGCCCGTATCTACAAGTGGCGTTACAGTTGACACTGCTGGTTCAGCATTTCCATGGTAGTAATCTAAAAACTCTTGCTGATTAATCGCATATAAAAGTGATTTTCTTAAATCAACACTCTTGCCTACTTCTCGATCTTTCACGTTGAAATGTAAATAAACAACCGAGTTACTTGGAATACTTTGTCTTGTTAATTTATCATCACCATCTACTACGTCAAATTTCGTCTGTGGTAAACCGTATAAAATATGTGTTTCATTATTACGCAGTGCTGCTAATTGGCTATCGCTATCTTTGATGAAACGCATTTGTACATTGCTAATTTTCGGTGCAGATTCAGTTCCCGCCATATATGCTGGGTTCTTCACAAAGTTGGCAGCATAATCATCTTTATCTACTAAAATATAAGGACCACTTGCATATAAATGGTTGTCATATTTTGCACCTTTTGTAATTGTTGCTTGGTCACCATACGCCGTATCTGTATTCACATCATACGTAGCTACATCATACGTATTAATTGCTGTTACTTGCTTCTCAGAAACAATTCCAGCTGATTGATGCGCTAAATAGTTTAACACTTGTGGGAATGGTTCTGTCGTCGTTACTTTCACAACTTGATATGCCCCATTCGCGTTATCAACGTCTGCTACTGCTGTTGCCAATGTCTGAATAGGTTGTGCTAAGTTCGCTTCTAATTCCTCACGAATCGTTTTAGAACCATCCGAGTTTTTCACTTCATCCAATACTGCAATGTCTGATAATACTTCAGCTGTTTGAATATGTTCATGCAATGTATACGTACGGTGATCTGGAACAGAGTCTTTATCCTTTGCACGGTCTAATGAAAACACAACGTCTTGTGCGCTTACTAATTCACCAGTATCTACTGCTTTCCCATCTTCTACTTTCGCAAAGTTAATATCATCTCTTAATACGAAATAATATTCTTCATTACCTTCAGCAATACTATGGTTATAACTTAATGAGTCTTCTGACGTAACAATATCATCATCTGTTAAATTAACGAGTCTTACATACATATTTGTATTTAACATGTTGATTGAGCCGTCATTCCCTTTTACAGGGTCTAGTGATGTTAATGAAGATTCACCTTGAGATAAAGTCAACGGATCCGTATCACGCTTAGCCGTATCTGTAAAATCGATTGGCTCCCAAGCAAGTGATCTTGATTTCGATAAACGAACCGTATCTTTATTTAATACTGCACTGTTCACAGCTTGTGTTTTGTAATTTGTATAAAGCGGTGCAATATAAGCATTTTCAAATACCAATTTCTCTTCAAACTCTTTGTAAGTCGCTACATAGTCTTCTGGTGTTTCTGTACTTGCTTTATTAATTAAAGCATCGATTTCGCTATCTGCAACTTTACTGTAATCCCCGTCCGTAATAAATAACGAACGTACAGCATAGTCAGGGTTTCCAGTTACTGTCGTCCATCCCGACATCGATAAATCATAGTTTCCAGCGTCTTCTTGCGCTTTAAAGCTACCATAGTCAGGTTGAATGTTTAATTTAACTTCAAAACCTCTTTTTGTCAGTTGGTCTCGCACAATATTCAAATCATCTTCTTGCGAGCTCATACCCAATACTTCTACTTGCATTTTCTTCGTTGTTTCGACCTTCTTTCCGCCATCACTGCCTTCTTTTCCAGCGTCAGATTTCGTTTGAACACATCCTGCAAGCAATAGCACAAAACCGATTACGAGTAAAAATAACTTTCTCTTCATATCTAATGCCCCCTTATTTTATGAATCCATTTTCGGATCAAGTGCATCACGTAATGCATCGCCTAAAAAGTTAAACGATAATACGAGTGCAATAATCGCTAATCCTGGAAAAATTGCTACATATGAGTGAGTTTCCAAGTAAGTACTCCCTACTTTTAAAATATTCCCCCACTCTGGAATATGTGGCTCTACACCAAGCCCTAAATAACTTAAACTACTCGTTGCAATGACCGCACCACCAATTGTCAATGTCGCCTTTACAATCATCGGTGATAAAGAATTCGGAACGATATATCTAAATATGATTTCTCTATCTCCCGTCCCTAATGCTCGCGCAGCATCTACAAACTCATAATTAGAAACCATTAATACATTCGCCCGCATCGTACGTGCATAAGTCGGTATAGCCCCTACACTTAACGCGATAATTAAGTTTACTGTGTTTGCTCCAAATGCTGCGATAATCGCAATTGCTAATAATAAACCAGGAATCGCATATAAAATATCTAATAATCTCATAACAACATTGTCTACACGTTCACTGTAATATCCTGCTACAGCACCTAATATTCCACCAATGATCGCCGGTATTAAAGTTGAAGTGACTCCAACAATTAATGAGATTCTCGCTCCGAAAATCATACGTGAATAAACATCGCGTCCGAAGTTATCGGTACCGAGTGGATATGCTAAGCTAGGATTTTGTAAAATCGCCCCGTAGTCATTTTCAATTGCCATATCATAATCAAAAGTAAATAAACTGACGACTGAAATAGCGAACATTAAAATGACGAAAAACATTCCTAACATCGCAGTAGAATTTCGTGTAATGACACGCCACACTTCATCCCATTTACTTGTCTCTGCATCATAATATTTGCCCATTTTAATCAAAATCCCAATGCCGATAAATACCGCAAATATATTTCCTGATAATGCAATTAACAAGAGCGGAAGTAGTAAATATCCCATCCTTTTAGAAATGTGGTCGTTTTTGACATATTTAGCGATGATCACTAAAATCACGATTTCAATCACAACAAATATAAGCAATATTAACATTGAAATCGGGAATAAATCTGCTACATATGGTTTATAAATATTTAAAGCCGATAATGCGATAATGACAATTTGTGTCAAAATCATATAACACGCAAAAATGTATTCAGCTACGATTTCTTTTTTCACTAATTGAAATGCAAAAACAGTAACGAATAAATTGCCTGTCATTAAACCTAATAATTGAAGATAACCTAACCTTCTCGTTTGAATACGCACATTTCCTTGACTCAATAAATCCTTCTTAATACGTGTCGTTACATACCACTGCAAAAGCGTAAACACACCATTTGCAATCGCTAACCCTAAAATCATTGGTTTAATAGCTCCTGTTGCATAATCAAAACTAACTAAACCTAAAATAAGTACGAGAACGAACGACAATGTAAGGGCAAAATTGGATTGAGTATATAAAGTAGACGACTTCAAAGCGATTAGATTTTTATCTCCAAAGCTTCCTTTTGTTTTTACCATCCAAAGCACCCTCTTAATATTCTTTCATTTTCGAACGAATTCTCGGATCGAAAAATGCATACATAATGTCGATAATTACGTTTACTAATGAGATTGTAATCGCAACATATACAACACCTGCCATAATACTTGGGATATCTGGAATGAATTGTTTGTCGACAATATAACTTCCAATCCCGCTAATATTAAATACTTTCTCTGTTACGGCTGCTCCGCCCAACATGCCCCCAAACAATAGACCAATCACAGTAGTAATCGGAATCATCGCATTTCGAATGGCATGTTTCCACAATACTTGTCGATTAGATAAGCCTTTCGACTTCGCTGTCATCATATAATCTTCGTGCATAATTTCTAACATCGACGCCCGAGTCATTCTAGCTACAGAAGCTGTTAACGCAGTTCCTAATACAATAATCGGCATAATCATCGATAAGGAATTCGTTGGATTAAAAGTAGCTGGTAACCATTGCAATTTAATCGAAAACGTTAAAATGAAAATAAGTCCTTGCCAAAAATTTGGAATCGATAAACCGATTAATGCAACAAACATAAATGTATAATCTAAAAATGAATTTGGTCTAGTTGCTGAAATAATGCCAATCGGAATCGCTATCACCATCGCCATTAATAATGAAATAACCGCTAACTTAACAGTTACTGGGAAACGATTCATAATGCTGGCACTAATATCTTCATTCCCTTCAAATGACAGCCCTAAATCTAACGTAAAAATCCCTCTAATCGCATCCCACAATTGCAGGAAATACGATTGATCCAGCCCATGTAATGCATTGAAACGCTCGATTTGTTCAGCGGTTGCTGTTTCTCCTAAAATATTTGCAGCTGGGTCAAACGGAGAAATATAAAGAATGGTAAAGACAAAAACAATAACCCCTAAAATAACAAATATCGTCATAATGAGACGATCCCAAATGTACTTAATATAAGGATTGCTGTAGACATACATGAAAGCATACATGAGCAAACCTGGTATTAAAGTAAGTAGAAAAAACCACGGCTGACTAAACTGTTTTTGCATAAAGGAAGTAAATGTTTTCTTTTCTTTCCCGACAAGCCGTAATCCTTCCTCAATACGATGCCTTTTTTCCTTCTCAACATCTTCTCTAGCCCACTTTCTAGCTTGTGCTTCCAGTTGTTCGGCAGATTCTTTTTCGTTAAAAAATTGCTGCTTCATCTGCAATTGCTTTATGTACTTCTCTTCTAATTTTGTTAATAATCCTTCTTCCGCCAACGTTTCATCAACTTGTTTTTGTAGTTGATCATATGTATGGTCTTTCTTGCTAAAGAGATAAAGTATAAATGTAAAAAGATACACTGGTAAACCTAAAATAAATAATGTTAATGCGTAAATAAAGCGATGTTGAATTTTCCCAAACATAAACTGAACCTTATTCAAAAATAATGTAAAATTGCTTTTTTCACTAACTATTTCTCCCATGAACATATCCCCCTTCCTATTTTTATAGTTGTTAATTCCCGAACCATATTGTATACTCTATTTTAACTTTAAGGAATTGTCAATAAACTTTTACTATAGTTAGAATACTAAATTTGGTGGTGCTTTTATGAAAGAATTACTACGCGTAGATAATTTAAGCGTCTCCTTCGAAGCTAGAGGGAAGACAATTGAAGCCGTAAAAAATGTTAGCTTTCAAATCAATCAAGGAGAAACATTAGGTATTGTCGGTGAATCAGGAAGTGGTAAGAGCGTAACTGCAAAAACAATTATGCGCTTACTAGATTCACCCCCTTCTCATATTAATAATGGAAAAATTGTTTTCCTCGGTGAAAATATTTTAGAGAAAACAGAAAGGGAAATGGAAAGCATTCGCGGACAGGATATAGGAATGATTTTCCAGGACCCGATGAGTTCACTTAATCCGACTATCCGAATCGGAAAACAAATTGAAGAAAACATCATTAAACATCAAAAGCTTTCGACTTCTGAAGCGAAAGATGCAGCTATTTCACTGTTAGAACTTGTCGGCATCCCTAATCCTAAAAAAAGGTATACACAATACCCGCATGAGTTTTCAGGTGGAATGCGTCAACGTGTCATGATTGCAATCGCACTTGCTTGTCAACCAGCCTTACTCATTGCTGATGAACCAACTACAGCATTGGACGTAACCATTCAAGCGCAAATTTTACAATTAATGAAAGATATCCAAGAAAAATTAGGTACATCGATTATTTTAATCACCCATGATTTTGGGGTAGTTGCTGGAATGTGTGATCATGTCATCGTTATGAAAGACGGGGAAGTCGTAGAATCAGGAATGACAGATGATTTATTTAAACAGCCCAAACACCCTTATACACAAAAATTATTAAATGCTTTACCTAAACTACATGAGAAGAAAGTTCCTTCTGAAAAAATTCTCATTGAAGACAGTTGGGATTCGAGCCAACCTATTATTGAAGTCGAAAACTTGCAGCAACATTTCGACTTAGGGCAAGGAAATATATTAAAAGCTGTTAATCAATTAACCTTCTCCATTGATCAAGGAGAAACACTGGGACTTGTTGGGGAATCAGGATCCGGAAAATCAACAACTGGACGTTCCATTTTACGATTACTCGATCCAACTGGGGGTTCTGTTTTATATAAAGGAGTTCCTATTCATAAGTTAAATAAAAAAGAATTGAAACAAATGAGAAGACATATGCAAATTATTTTTCAAGATCCATATTCATCGTTAAATCCACGTTTTAAAATAATGGATATTATCGGATCTGCACTCGACTTACATAAACTTTGCAAAACAAAAGAAGAAAGAAAAGAACGCATAGAACAATTGCTAGAACTCGTTGGTTTAGAAAGAGTTCATGCTTATCGATACCCACATGAGTTTTCAGGTGGTCAAAGACAAAGAATTGGAATTGCACGGGCATTGGCTGTAGAACCGCAATTTATCGTCTGTGATGAACCATTGTCTGCATTAGATGTCTCAATCCAAGCACAAGTTGTGAAGTTATTAAAAGACCTACAACAAAAGCTCGGATTAACCTATTTATTTATTGCGCATGATTTAGCTATGGTCAAACATATTTGTGACCGAGTGGCCGTTATGTATGCGGGAAAAATTGTAGAGTTAGCAGAAAGTGAAGAACTTTACTCAAATCCAATTCACCCTTATACAAAATCATTACTAGATGCTATACCAATTCCGGATCCTGAAATTGAGCGCAATAAAACACGCTCTACTTTCTCTTATCAACAAAAAGACGATCCTTATAATCTAGAAAACTCGGAGTTTATAGAAGTATCTGAAGGTCATTGGGCGATGATGCCAACAGCAATAGCAACAAAACCTTAAATCCCCACAAAAAAGAAGTGTACTTGTTCATAAGACAATACACTTCTTTTTCAGGTTCAGCTTAACTTAATAAAATCTTCTCTAACTCTAAAGGTGAAACAGCTGTGTCGCCTTGATAAGCGCGCATATTACCGCCAGAAATTTCATCGATGAGCATTAAGTTGCCATCTGCATCGCGACCAAACTCTAATTTTATATCATATAATTCTAGACCTTTTAATGCTAACTCTTCTTTTACAACGCCAGAAACTTCTTTTGTGAGCTTCACAAGTACTTCATATTCTTCAGCAGTTAAAATGCCTAACTGAGCTAAGCCATCTTGGTTGATTGGTGGGTCATTGCGCTTGTCATCTTTTAATGTAACTTCAACGAACGCATCTAACTCTTTCCCTGCCTCGCAGTATGCACCATAGCGTTTAAGGAAGCTTCCTACTGCTCGATAACGGCAAATTACTTCAAGACCCTTGCCGAACATCGTTGCGGATTTTACAAGCATCGTTGCCTCTTCAATATTCGAAGAAACGAAATGTGTCGGAATTCCTTTTTTTGCCAACTCTTCAAAAAAGAAAGTCGTCATTCTCAAGCCCGATTGTCCCATCCCATCAATCGTTAAGCCGACTGTATTAGCACCTGGATCAAAAACACCATCCGTTCCAGTAACATCATCTTTAAACTTCAATAAAACGCAGTTTCCTTCAGCTTGATAAACGTCTTTTGTTTTTCCCGTATAAATTAATTCCATATCTCCAACCCTTTCTATTTCAGCGATTTACTTAATAAACGAACATTAACATTATATATATTAATTATAATTCGTTTATACATAGAAAATCAACCTTATAGATGATTATTTAGAATACATTTATTGTATTTCATCATTTGGGTTTTCTAGCCAACATACCGTGACTTTATTATTCTAAGTGTTCCATCCCACTATTTAAAAACATAATTTTCGACTAACTACATTGAATCAATAGCGACTATCATCCCATCCTACACTTGCAGTGACACGATTACGCCCCATTTCTTTAGATTTATAAAGTAATTGATCTGCCCGTTGCATTACTGCATTTATTGTATCGCCCTCTCTGTATTCTGTTACCCCAAAACTTGCAGTTACATTACCAATTGTAGAGAAAGAATGCTCATCAATTGATTGGCGAATCTGTTCGGCAACTTGTAATGCTTCTATTTCCGTTCTAAATACAATCAAAATAAACTCTTCACCGCCCCATCGTCCAAAAAATGCATCTGGCTCTTTCGTTCTTTGCACGACTTCTGATAACTCCAACAATACTTGATCCCCAATTAAATGACCGTATCGATCATTTATTTCTTTAAATCGATCCACATCGAAGAAAATAATAGAAAAAGGTTGTACCTTTGCATTTTTCATACATGTTTTAAACCATTCATTAATTTTATAACGATTATTGATTTTAGTAAGTGAATCTAAATACATTTGTTGCTGGCTCAATTGCAACTTAGCATGTAAATGGAATAATTTAAACGTCGCAATTAAAAATAATATAAAAATAAACGTTGCAATATATAACTGAAAGAAAAATTCAAGACCGGCTACATCTAAGACTCTGACATGAAGAATAGCTGGTATAATTGATGCTACAAACACCGATAATGACAAATAAATTGCCAAAGTCCTCTTTAATACGGAAAATAAATAGATTAAAATCAATGGCAACCAAATAATAAACATACCGTTGCCTACTAGAGAGCGATGGTTGGCCAAATTATGAAGCGACAACCAAGTCGCAATTAAATAGTAAGCAACTAATAAAAATAAGAGGATATACTCGAAAAGGACTATTTTTTTCTTTATAAAGACTGCATACCATGTGGCTAAAAAAGCGATGAGTAAAACACCATTTATATAAAATTCAAATCCAAACTCTTGTTGGCTTGCTCGAATAGAAAAAGTTAATAAAGAGCTGAAAAATATAAGAGGTAAAATGGTTAAATATGCCTTCCTCTTTAACTCTTCAAATTTTTTCCTTACGCTATTCATTTTCCACTTCCTTTTAGGTTTCTTTATTTTATTTTAAGCGTTTTGATATACTTTCACAATCTTCATCTTGTTCAATCTATATGAATTTTATAACAGTTAAAAGCATATTGCTAAATGCTTGAATAATGATTAAGATAAATGCTAACACGCTTTAATTTCAAAATGTCAGTATTATTATAATCCGGAGGTGGACTATGTTTTTAATAGAAGCGAAACGAATTGTCGTTGTTATTTTTAGTGCCTTTTTATTGGCGATTTCATTAAACTTTTTCCTCATCAATGCGAATGTTTATGCAAGTGGTTTTACTGGTGCATCCCAGTTAGCATCAAGTGCGCTCGCCGACTACTTAAACATTAATATTACAACAGGGATGATTTTATTATTTTTAAACATTCCCGTTTTTATTTTAGGGTGGCTAAAAGTAGGGAAGGGCTTTACGATTTATAGTATTTTATCTGTTATTTTTGCAACTTTCTTTTTAGAAGTATTACCGGTTATTTCATTATCCGATGATATTATCTTAAATGCAGTTGCTGGTGGTGTCATTAGTGGCATTTCAGTAGGGCTTGCATTAAAATGGGGAGCCTCTACAGGAGGTATGGATATTATAGCAATGGTGCTGTCTCGTCTTCAAGGAAAGCCAGTCGGACTTTATTTCTTATCTCTGAATGCCGTCATCATCGTACTGGCAGGTGTTTTATATGAACCAGAAAATGCACTTTATACATTGATTGCACTATATGTAACGACAGCCGTTATTGATGCAATTCATACACATCATGAAAAGTTAACAGTAATGATTATTACAGAAAAAGCAGAACCTTTGCAAGCAGCAATTCATGAACAAATGATTCGTGGGATTACGATTTTGCCAGCCAAAGGAGCTTATTCCAAAACAGACAAAAATATGCTATACCTCGTTATTACACGTTATGAACTTTATGATTTAGAGAAAATTATTGCCAAAGAAGATCCGAAAGCCTTCACGAATGTTGTACAAACAGTTGGATTATTTGGATCATTCCGCCGAGAAGGTGAAAAATTACCGAGTTAAATAAGATAACACCAATTTTCAGCAAAGGTTGAAAGTTGGTGTTTTTTATCCCCGATATCACTTGAAATTAGTCGGGTAAATGAGATCATTTTTTCTTTCATAAGCCATTAATAAGCAGTCTTCATAGACTCCTTCATGTAGTTCATGCTCCGGCAACACTTTGATTTGCTTAAAACCACATTTCCCATAGCAATGGATTGCACGGGTATTACGTATCTGTGGATCCATCACAATGCCATCAGCATGCTTAATCTTTAATAAGTAGTGCAATACTAAGCTAATAAATCGTGTACCTAGACCTTTCCCCCAATACGATACCTCCCCTATAAATTGATCCATACCATATATAATCTGATCCTCACTATAACCATACCGCTTCTTTTCTATCTCATCAATTTGGTAATACTGTACATAACCAATTGGTTGATTATTGTATTTTATAAAACTGCGTGCAATAGATGGATCTTCTTGAAAAAACTTTTGAACAATACGATCTTCTGTAAAATTTTGATCGCGACCTTCATAGTATTCGAGCACTTGATCATCGGTGAGCCACTTTAGAAGAAAAACTTCATCCCCTTGTTGTAAAGGTCGAATAGACAATGTTCCTTTTGTTAAACGCATGCGATCACTTCCTTCAAAACTTTTAATGAAACTCTTCTGTGATGATGGCAATCAGTTCTAATGCTTCATTACCATATACTTCATAAACAACCTGTTCTTCTTGCCAACTCATTCTATTACTTGCATGATTTTCGTTCTCTGTACTACTAAAAATACCTGCACCATTTTGATGGGGCACTGGTAATAACTGTTCTTCTAGCTTATCAACAATTTTTGCCGCTAATCTTTCACCTTTTTCAATTCCTTCTTCTTGATTCTGCGAGCGCATCGTAAATGACCATCTACCTTCATGCCAAGTAATAAAAACACTACCTGCACCCGCGTCTTCATAACCTGTAATTCCATGTCCTAAATCAATTTCTGGCATTCCATCTTGAATAGGTTGATAACCTACTTCTTCATTCGCTTCACTTGAAGATTCATATTTCTTTCCTTTCACTACCCATCTTTCTTCTTCATTTTTCAACTTTTCATCATTTATTGCAATTGGCTCATTCACTTCAAAAAATGCCACTTCATAACTCATATGATCTGATGTAGCAATTGCCGATAAGAAATGGCCTTCCTCTATAGGTAAACTAGAAGGTAATTGAACTTCAAAATCAACTTGGATCATATCTTTCACTTCATTGAGGAGACTTTCCTGCGAATGCTCTTCTTCACTACCTTCTTCGTCAGATGGCTCTTCACTTTGATTTTCATCATTCTCTACGGCCGATGATGGAATATCTGATTCTGAAGAACTTCCTTTCCCATCATCAAATGAACAAGCAGTAAGACTAAATAGAAGTAATATACTGATGAGGATTCTTAACATAAAACCACTCCCTAACACCTATATCCTTTCTATTACCTTTTTCCCCTCATTTTATGCGTCTTTTTTCATAATAAACGAAAAAACATCGTCTATATCGAAATAGACGATGCGCACTCTGTTAATTTAACTTTTGTAAAATAACAACTTTTAAATAATTGAATTCTGGAAACTCACGGGTGACACGGAAGTCTTTCGGTAAACCATATGTTTCCAATACTTTATATTTTGTATTGGTATCTTGAAATGCTTTATCAATAAATGAACGGAACTTTTTCATTCCAAATGAAGCATTGTTTGTTGATGCGACAATAATCCCATTTTTTTCAGTTACTGCGATTGCATCTTTGACAAGTTCAGGATAGTTTTTAGCTGTGCTAAATGTATACTTTTTCGAACGTGCAAAGCTTGGCGGATCTAATACGACAAGACCAAATTTCAATTCATGGCGCTTCGCATAACGGAAATAATCAAACACGTCCATCACACGGATTTCTTGTGCTTCATAGTCAATCGCATTGACGCTAAATTGTTCGATTGTTTTAGGCTGACTACGACTTGCTAAATCGACACTTACCGTTTGAGTTGCTCCACCTAAATGAGCAGCTACTGAAAATGCCCCTGTGTAAGAAAATGTGTTTAAAACCGTTCTTCCTTCTGCGTAATGATCTCGAATTGCTTGACGTACATCTCGTTGGTCTAAGAAGATACCTGTCATTGCCCCGTCATTTAAATCAACAGCAAAATTCATACCATTCTCTTTAACGATAATTGGGAAGTCTCCAGCAGTCCCTCTTACAAAGTCATCTTGTTCGATATACTGCCCTTTCGTGTCGAAGCGACGTTTTTCATAAATCGCTTTAAAGTTCGCCAATTGTTCAATTGCTTGATAAATAGCATTGCGATACGTAAAAATCCCTTCACTATACCAACTTACCATATAATACCCATCATAATAATCAATCGTGAAACCACCAATTCCGTCGCCTTCCCCATTAAAAACTCGGAAAGCTGTCGTATTTGGATCTTCATAAAATGGGGTACGTTTCCCAACAGCTTGAGTGATTTTCGTTTCAAAAAACGACGCGTCAATCAGCTCATTTTCTTTACGTGTTAAAACCCAGCCGATTCCTTTATTTTGTTGGCCATAATAGCCTTTCGCAACAAATTGACCTTTTTGATCAATCAGACGAATGATACTTCCCTCCTCACGTAACACATCCAAGTTCAAGACCGCATCTTTTGGAATGAGCGGATGACCTTTTTTAATATTGTTGATTGTATCCGCTTTTAATTGTAGATCTATTGTTTTTGTCATTAGATTCTTCCTATCTGTTTAAGTGTTGTCTTTTATTGTAGCGGAAAGTTATACACATGACTAGTATATCCTACGATTCGCTCAATTCCCCCTTTACTTCCCTTCGTCTGAACGTTACAATTATGCTGAATAGTATATTTGAATAAAAAAGCACTAGGGGAGCTATGGAATATGGCTGAGAGAATTGAGTTTGACCCTTTGCACCCGAATTGGATAATACCAGCGTGGGGAAGTGCAGTCTACTGTGTAAATTTGCTACTTCCTAGACTGCCTCCTCATAAATGGAAGCAGTCTTTTTTGTTCATAACAAAGGAAGTGATTGTGATAGAAAAATGGGGATTTTTAAACACAGGCTTTCAAACTGCAGCAGTGAATATGGCAATGGATGAAGCCTTATTAAATTGGCATAAAGAAGGGTTAATTCCACCTACGCTGCGTTTTTACGGATGGCGTACGCCAAGTTTATCAGTAGGACGTTTTCAGAAAGTAAACGAGCAGATTGATTTAGCTGCAGTTGACCATTATCATTGTGACTTTGTTCGCCGACTCACAGGCGGTAGTGCTGTGCTGCATGATGATGAATTAACTTATAGCATCGTCGTTACGGAAGAACATCCTAATATCCCTCAAACAGTACGAGAAGCATATCACGTGCTCACAAAAGGGATTTTGGAAGGTTATCGCAACTTAGGCATTCAAGCAGACTATGCTTACCCAACTAAAATGGCAGCTAAAAAAGACCGTTCTGCAGTTTGTTTTGAGCAAGTTGCCTATTACGAAATGGTCGTTGACGGGAAAAAATTGTCAGGTAATGCCCAAACACGAAAAGACGGGGTATTACTCCAACATGGCTCGATTCCAATGTCGATCAATGAAGAAATGCTATTTGATCTTTTCCTGTTTCCTTCTGAACAAATTAAGGAACAAAAACGGCAAGCATTTGCTAATAAAGCGATTGCCATTAATCAAATTACCAACAAGAAGCACATGTTTGATCAGTTAGTAAAAGCTTTTTATAAGGGGTTTCAAACAGGATTAAATGTTACATTTACACCCCTTACTTTGACACAACAACAATGGGATGAAGTTCATCATTTGGCGAAGACAAAATATGCGACACTCGAAACGGAGCCAATTCTTCACCCGAAAAATCATTGAAGGAAGTGTAAATACGATGACAAAACAAGTAGAGTATATTCGTAAACCCGACTGGCTTAAAATTAAATTGAATACGAACCAATCCTATACGGGTTTGAAAAAATTAATGAGAAACAAAAGCTTAAATACCGTTTGTGAGGAAGCACGCTGCCCTAATATTCACGAATGTTGGAGTGAGCGAAAAACAGCAACATTTATGATTTTAGGAGATACTTGTACACGCGGTTGCCGTTTTTGCGCAGTCAAAACAGGCTTACCGAATGAATTAGATTGGGGCGAGCCAGAACGTGTAGCAGACTCGGTTGCGATTATGGGCTTAAAACATGTCGTTGTAACGGCAGTTGCTAGAGATGATTTAAAAGATGGCGGTGCAGCTGTTTTTGCCGAAACTGTACGTGCCATCCGCAGAAAGAACCCAACTTGTACCGTTGAAATTTTACCCTCTGATATGAAAGGTGATTATGAAAGTTTACACACGTTAATGGCGAGTGAACCAGATATTTTCAACCATAATATCGAAACTGTGAGACGCTTAACGAAAAAAGTTCGTGCACGTGCAATGTACGACCGTTCTTTAACTTTACTAAAGCGAGTGAAAGAAATCGCACCTAATACACCTACTAAATCAAGTATTATGGTCGGTTTAGGAGAAGAAAAAGAAGAAATCATTCAAGCAATGGATGACTTATTAGCACATGACGTGAATATTATGACAATCGGTCAATACTTACAACCGACTAAAAAACATTTAGACGTCGTTCGTTATTATCATCCAGATGAATTTGCGGAGTTAAAAGAAATTGCGTTAGCAAAAGGCTTCACACATTGTGAGTCTGGCCCTCTCGTTAGATCTTCTTATCATGCAGATGAACAAGTCAATCAAGCGACACAACGCAGAATTGAGTATATGAAAGGTTACGAAACACAAGAAAACAAACAAGTTGATTTTACGTTTGATTCTTAAAAAAATTAAAGTCAGTAATCAGAAACTAAAACGTTTCTTATTACTGACTTTTTGAGTTAATTCGATATTTTTACTATTCTTTTAAATCATCTGTCGACTGCGGTTTATCTTCTTTCCCTAAGAAAGTTTTTGAATACATTAAACCTACAATACCAACAGCGATAAATAGTACTGCACGGATTAAGATTGAAATACGGAACAGATCCATAAAGAACAGTTTGAAAATACAAATGAATAGTAAAATCATTCCTGCATACTTCACTGCTCGCCAATGATATTTACGTCCAATCGTGACCGAAAGAAAGGCGAATGCAAACAAGAAAAATGTATGCATGAGTAAATAGAAATCTTCGCGTATTCCAAATAATGGTACGAGCGAAAGATACCATTTATTGAAGAAAGCAAATAACACAAGTTGTGTAGTAAATGCGACTGTCCGAAAATTTTCTTTCAACTTGGCAGGTAAAATGCCAAATTGTTCTTTCCAAATTGACCAGACCATTAGTAAAAAAAGTGCTATATAAAGAACTTGAACAAATAGACCAAGTCGTATGCCAAAGCCTTTCGCAAAGCCGAACGATTCCATACCTGGTAATGTCATTCTTTCAAATAGCAACCAAACGCCCAATAGTAAATACTCAATCACGACTGCACGGACAACAAACTGACCGTGTTTCCATTTGGACATTGCATACATCGCTGCCAAGCTGATGATAAAGACAAGCAGATACGTATAAGGAACGACGAGAGATTGTTGATAAAATGCTTCTCCTAAATAAGTAGATATGAAAAACGTTGTTACCCTGAAAATATAAACCATAAAAATCAATTGTGCGACAATCAACCATTGATCGACAAGTCGTAATTTCGCTTTCACTTTTGGAATGCTTGAATTGTAAAGTGCATAAAAAATGAGCACGACAGAATATAAGAAGACGATCCAGTTTCCATGTTCTAATGAAAGAAACGCAGGAATCTCCATCATTATTACGATAAACAGTGCCGGAGACAAGTAAATCACACTGCCTGTAATTAATGTGCGAACGGACTTAAATTGAATACCAAGCCAAATGCTACAAGTTCCATTAATTAATAGGAGTAATAATGTCACCAAATCTTCCTCAAGTCGAGAGACAAAAATAAAAACGCTAACAGCTAAAATCGAAACTGCGGATAAGACACCGCCAAGCTGATGTTCTTTTCTTTTGAATGCCCAAACCGTTAAACCGATATAAATCACTGCAAATAAACCGTATCCCCATAATTCCTCTCGTTCTTGAAACATTTGCATCCACCAAAGTGTCAAACCAAAATTCGTATAAATTAATGTTTCGGTAAACACATGGCGAGGAATTTTCCGCCATACATAAGCAATTAATAGTGCAAAATGTTGGAGCAATACAATCGTTAATAAAGCAACTCGCTCATACGATGTAAAATTGATGAATAGATGCACAACGAGCGTCAGATGAAATAATAAAAATGTAAAGTAAAATGTATACTTATGTTGTAAATGAATCGAAACATAAAACAATGCTAAAAATAAAATAAGCACGTACATATAAAATAGTAAAGTCGCACTTGCTACATCCGTTAGTAAATAAGGCAATAAAAAGGCTGCAACCGCTGAAAATAAAGTTAGTATTTCCGACTTGGTTTTATAAGATAACCAGACGCCGCCAGCGATATAAGCGAGACCAATCATCATTGCGATTGGGGCATTCAAATAACCATATAAATAATGAGCTGCAAAGGTCGTTAATATACCAATCGCGATGACACCGCTTAATAAGGTCGCACCAAATATGCGATTTGTTTTACGAAATGCTTTCATCCCAAAATAATAAAGTAGAGCTGTTGCACCATATCCCGCAGCAATACGAAGTGCGTTTGTGAAATAGCCGTAATCCGAAGCAACTTTCAATCCCCATAAAATCCCTAACAATAAAATAAACATAAATACTCTAGGCAGCCACTTGCCTAGAAGCTGCTCTAAATTAAGCGATGGTTTCGGCTTTGCTATCGGTTTCTCTAGCATTTCTTCTACAGCCACTTCTGTTTTTATAGTCGGAACATCTTTCTCTTCTATCATTGTAGGTTGAAGTGTTGGGTATTCTTTTTTAATTGCTACTTTTTCAGGTATCTCTTTAATCGAATCTTGCGGTGTTTGTTGTGCTTTTAACAACGCAACCTCTTCTTCCAAACGGGCAATTCTTCTTTTCAACTCTTCCATTTCATTCGACAAAGTTCTCACCCCTCTGTTTAAAAAAAGCGATGCAATCTATTCATTGCACCGCTTTTCAATCTTCACTTTCAATTATACGCACTATTCAAATAAATTTCGATGCACAAAAATAACTATCTTTGTTGTCCATATACCCCCATTGCCTCACACATAAACTGTGCTAACCCTTCACCAAATTGATCAATATTGTTTGTAAAGCGCTCATCCATTACATACATTTGTCCTAACCCAACAAAAGCTTCTAACGAGTAGTTGCCCAACTTATTTAAAAACACATACCACTCGTGGATTGCTTCTTGTGCTTCTTCTGAAGATGGACTTAGATGACGAAGTGTTGCTAACTGACGGTAAATGGCATTCATTTCCTCGCCCAAACCATCCCCCTTTTCTGCAACAACTTGATTCGCTTCGTCAACTGCCTTTTTCCCCCATTTGTCAATCGCTTCCTTTTCATAATGATTTTCACTAAAATTAAATCCTTCAAAACGTTCTTCATTTGTCATTGTAATCTCACCTTTCTCCATTTGAATTGTACGATCGATTGTCTCAATCATTTTTGTTAACTGTTCTTTTTTCTCTAGCAACTTTTCGCGTTGGTACTGAAATGCTTCTAACTGATCATAAGTTGGACTTTCTAACAACGATTTTATCTTTTTTAATGAGAAACCAAGTTCTTTAAAAAAGAGAATTTGCTGTAAAGTTGCGATATTGTCATTGGAATACATACGGTAACCCGCTTCTGTATAATCATCTGCTTTTAATAAACCGATGTTATCGTAATGATGTAATGTACGAATGCTGACACCCGTTAATTTCGATACTTCTTGCACTTGCATACTTGTTCCTCCTTTCTATGTTCACTATAAAGTATGACCTAACGTTAGAGTCAATACATAAAGAAAAAATCTAGTAAGTCCTATTCACTCACTAGATTTTAGATTCAATATTAGGCTTTTTCCTTTGAGAAATAAAATTTAACTTCGTCTCCGCAATGACAATCGCGATTAAAATAAGGACAGCACCGACCGCCATTCTCGTCGTAAATAATTCACTTAATAAGTATACGGAGAAAAAAGTGCCCCATAAAGCTTCAGTAGATAAAATAATCGCAGCTTTCGTTTCGGTTACAAACTTTTGGGCAGATGTTTGTAATACATAGGCAATCGTTGTAGAAAAGACACCTAAGTAAATTAAGGGCATCAATGCATTGGGTTCTACTGAAAAAGTCATTTCCCCTTGAACACCCGTCATGATAAAGCCAATACTTGCTGCTGTAGCCATTTGCACAAGTGTTAATAAAATCGGATCTTCGTCTTTCACAAAACGTGCTGTATAAAAAATGTGAAAAGCAAAGGCAAATGCACAAATTAATGTTAAAAAATCACCAATATTTACTTCTCCATTTAATTGCAGACTTAATAAAGCAATTCCCACTACCGCTAATACTGCACCCATTAATTCAAACCAATCCAGCTTTCTTTTATACAATACAAAACCAATAAACGGCACAACAACGACATTTACTGCCGTCAAAAAGGCATTTTTTGAAGCAGTTGTATACTGTAAACCGACAGTTTGAAAAATAAATGCAATATATAAAATTACTCCTAGCACAACACCTTTTACAATCGCCGACTTCGAAATATTTTTCAGTCGTTTAAAAAAGACCACGCTTAGTAGTAATGCTCCGATTAAAAAGCGGCCCGCTAAAATTTGATAAGGCGTGTAATGCTCTAATGCCACTGCACTACCTACAAACCCGCTTCCCCAAATAATCGCCGTACAAAGTAAACCAATTTCCCCGATGTATTTTCTCATGATGTATTCCCCCATATCCCTTTTCACTCGTTATCTTTTACGCAAAAAGCTCTGTACAACATGCGATTTTCCAGTATGCGAAACACCTTCATGACGCACGACTTCACCAACGTAAAAATGAGTGATAAAGAACTGTGAAAATGCTTGTAAAAAAGTTGCTGGTTCAATGAGCATACTTTTAGTAGGCGGACCACCTGTACCATAATCCAGTTGTTCTGTCGTGTACATTTCACTTACATAACTGCCACCAACGACTAAAGCTTGCTGAACACCTTCTATTGTTCGATCCATTATTTCTTTTGGCAAATGACCGAATATATGAACGATTACATCCCATGAAGCCGCTTCTTGTTCCCAATCGACTTTCGCTAAATCACATAGCACAGTTTGCACTTTCACACCTTGCTCTTTAGCTAAATTTTCTGTTTTATCAAGTCCTGACTGGGCATAATCCCATGCCGTTACGTCATGTCCTAGTGAAGCTAAATACACTGCATTGCGCCCTTCTCCTTCCGCAATACAAAGGATTTTTACATTTTCAGGCAATCGCTCAGCAATTTCACGGACAAAAGCATTTGCCTCCTTGCCGTACATATAGATTTCATTTTTAAACTTTTCATGCCAATGGTTCGTCACGATTTTATCACTCTTTCAACATTTTTCATACACAGCCGAGTATATCATTCTGACGCTTCATAATGAAAAGATGACGCACCCGTTAATTTAATTTTTTGCCCATTTTCTAATGTTATTTTACTCTTAGCATTCGCTGGTTCTCTACCTAATAATTCATAAACTTGCACATCTTTTCCTTCTTCAAAAACTTGTACATAACCAATTAGAGCACTTGTAGAAAATAAATATTCACCAGGATCGATATCTTCCCCTACACTCCAAATGCCTGTCGTCAATTCATTTGGTGCGCTTTCCTCTGGATAAGAAATTGTCGCTCCTTCGAATCCACCATCGAAAAAGATCGTATGATGTTCACTTATGTCTACAGTTAAACTCATTACACCATAAAATTGGTCAAATGTTTCTTTAATAAGGTATTGGCCCTCATCATCATAAATAGATACACTCCCAGCTCTTCCACCATAAAACGTATAACGACCTTCTGGGACTTTTATTTCCATTCCACTTTTTTCAATCACACCTGTCTCAAGAGGAGTTTCCATTTTAAATGAGCGATCAATTTCTTCAAAGATTGTTTCACTTACCTCTCCTACAAGGGCATCTTTTTCAGTTCCCATAATTTCCCCATTTCTTTCCTCTGGGGTGATATTTTGAAACGTCGGTGCATTTATATAACGACTACAACCTACGAGTAGCAGACAGCTCATCATAAGAAGCGTCATTTTTTTATTCATCAGTACTGTGATAATACTTTTCATAATGTTCCACCGTCCCAAGCTTTCCAATCGTTAGTTCTTGCGTTGTAAAATTTAAAACTCGCTCTATCCATTCAATTTTTTGTTGTGTTGAAAATCCTTTTAACGGAATGCATAATAAACGATCACCAATATACTGATGCATTTCTGGCAACGCATATTGCAGTTTAAACTGCTGATATTCTTCCAGACTTAAAACGACTTTTATAAAAGCTTCATGATCCGCTTCTAAAACATGTTGATGTACAATTTTACCATCTTTCAAAAACAAAACACGGTCGGCGTATAAATCCAAGTTCTCCAATAAATGCGAAGAAACAAATATTAATTTTTGTTGCGCCTTCATTTCTTGTAAATAACTCGAAAGTAACGCTACGTTTTCAAAGTCTAACCCATTCATCACTTCATCCATTAACATAACTTCTGTATCAGCCGCTACCATCATCGCAAAACAGAGCCTCTGACGCATGCCAAGGGAGTACGTTCCTACTTTCCTCTTCACATAATGACCCATTTTTAATTTTTCTATGACCTGGGAAATATGTCTTGTATTACCTTGCCACATATTTGCATATAATTTTAAATGATCGATACCTGTCAACTCATCGAATAAATCACTTTGCTCTGGAAAAGTCGCCAATTTTTTATAAATTGCTAACTTACCTTTCTCTCGATTATAACGATGTTGCTCACCAAAAACGACTTCTCCTTTTGTAGGCTTTAAGAAGTTTGCAATGATATTGAATAGAGTCGTTTTTCCCATTCCATTCGGTGCTGCAAGACCAATGATTTCTCCTTTTTCGGCAGTGAGTGACAGATTATCAATCACCACTTTATCCTTAAAGGCAACAGAGATATTTTTTAACTTTAACATCGAATCCCTCACTTCTCTAAATTTATTTCAACTTGCCGAAATGAAAGTTTATTTCTTGTATACAACAAACCAATGAATAACAGGCCAAGTACAATAAGCCAACTAGAAGCATAGATAAAATCAATATTAGAATTTCCTAATTGCTGAGCCATTTCTCCTGATAACACATCTGTAAAGTTAATAAACATAAGTGGTGCCATAAATGAAGCACTATTAAGCAGAAGAGTCATAAAGTCAGGTATTAAAAATAATGAAACACCTATCACAATATTTGTATAAGCATTTTTAAACAGAAGATTTAACAATATTGATAAATAATAAATTATAAACATGATAAACACCATCATAGCTGTTGCCAAAAAGATGTAATGATGCAATGGTACAACTTCATATTGACCATTTAAATAAATTAAAATAGGATTATTTAAAACTTTTCCACCAAACATTTTAACAATCATTAAAACTCCACTTAACACTCCTAATATTAAAAATAAAATGGTTTGTAGAGCACGTAGAATAATTTTAACATTCATCTTTTTCATAAAGGAAATAGGCATTCCCTTTAAAACTGATTCATGCCGTAGCTCATAAACAACAATATCGTTTGCACTGATCAGTAAATAAAGAATAAAAATAATGCCGCTCAAACCTCCAAATGCCAATACAAATTGATTTTCACTGAAAAACAAATTGGAATCGAGGTCTATTTGCTCATCCTTTAAGTACTGCAATAAAGTATCTTCTTTCAAAGTTTCTTCCTCTGATAAAATTAAATGGTCTGCAATTCCTTGTGTTTTTAAATTGCGTAATTGCAGTCTGTATTCTGTTAATTCTAATCCATTATCAATATAATTATCTGCGACCTCACCTCCCCGTATATAAAATACTTGAAAGTTTACAAGAGAAGCCTGCTTAATTAAATTTTGATACACTTCTTGTTGTTCAGGTGTTCCTTCATACAATTCACTGCCATACATTTCAAGAATTAATTGGAGTTGCTCTTGTTCTGCACGCTTCACATCTCTTAAAGACTCATTTGGTGCTTGATTTGTATAATAAATAAAAATGGGAAAGTACAAAACTAAAGCAATCCCTAAAAGCCAATTTTTACGATTATGCAATAATAGTTTCGCTTCAAAAAGAAAGTACTTCCAAAACATATTCTCCCTTTCTCCAATCTAGCTTAAAAGTGCAGTTATTCACAAATTACTTTCAAGCTCATTCATTTTTTTGATAAAACCTTTGACGATTTACAAGTAAAGAGACTGTCCAGAGTAATATTTCAACCACAATAATCGTGCTGATAAATAAAACAATCCCTTTCGTGTAAGAAATCGTGCTCAAATTTACTAAAAAGTTTTTCTCTCCTGACAAAACCTTTCCAATTTCAAAATAAGTTTGCGGAAAATGACTGATTTCAATCCCTATAATTTCCCTTAAATCTCTCGCAAAATATAAACGTTCTGCAAATAAAATCAATGTGCTTATCAAAAGAACTAGCCACTCATTTTTTAAAATTAAACTTAACAACATATTCAAACGAAGAAATAAGTAAATTAATAGACTTGCGCCAAGTAGAGTTAATAATATGAATTTTCCAATCCTCATTGTCTCATATGAAATCAGTCCAAAGCTATCACCTTCTACTGTAATAGGTACTTTAAGCTCCATATAGCCAAATCCATTTTGGAGTGTTAGCATACCGATTCCGACAATAAATAAAAGTATAAATAATAAGCTCACATACACACCAGCAGCTAAAGTTTTTATATTAATTAACCGATACCAACCGATCGGCATACCCTGTAAGACCGTTCGATTTTTCCGATCACGAATTAACACATCGCTACTCAAATAAATCGTTGCAAACAATAAGAGATAAATTAATCCAGTTACAAACAAGTTTTGTACTGTTTGTACAGCTGTTTTTTGTTCTATCATCTGATAAGAAATAGGCAAATCGCTTGTTAAATAACTTTCATAGCGCAACATTGTTTGGCGAAATAAATGATCTCTATCTTTTTCAGGAAAAGGAGAATTCGGGAACAACGACTTGTCCTTACGAATCGCCTCATGATCCATGTCAATATATTTCAAACGCAAAAAACGCGTATACTGTTCTTTTTCAAATGCTTGCAATAGTGCATTCTTTCTCATGTATTTCTGCTGATCTAATGCGTAGACCGAAATGCCTGCCATATCGATGACACCTGTTGCTCCTTGCGCTTCCCTACTTTCTTGCATCCCTTCCATTTCAATCAACTTTAATTTCATTTGTTCTGGATCGAAGGAATCTATCGTTTGTTTATTAGGTAAAATCGCAACACAATAAGTAATCAGTAGGGCGAATAGAAATAATACAAACATCATATTCTTTTTGCTACGAATTATTAAAGATAATTCGTGTTTAAAATATGCATAGTTCAATTTCTTCCTCCTTATTCTTGTGACGCTTTGTACATGATTTCTCCTGCAACAATCGTCATTTTTACTTTAGCCTTTAAAATCTCATTCGCTGGCACAGTCATTAAATCACAATCAAATACTGTAAAATCCGCATCATATCCTTCAGCGATTTTTCCTCGTCTATGTGCCATACCAATTGTTGCCGCACTGCCCGTTGTAAATAACTGAATCGCTTCATAACGGCTTAATTTCTCTTTTACAAGATAGCCCTCATGTGTATCACCTATCTTTCGTCTCGTGACAGCTGCATAAATCCCAATTAATGGGTCGGCTTCTTCGATTGGTGCATCTGAGCCCGCCCCGCATATGAATCCTTTATCAATGAGACTTTTCCATGCATAAGCCCAGCCCCATCTTTCCTCACCTAAACGCTCCATTACCCAAGGAAAATCTGATGCAATAAATGCAGGTTGTAAATCTAGTACGACTGGTAATTTAAGCATTCTTTCAACTAAATCATCTGCTAATACATTTACATGGATAAGACGATCTCTTTTCCCATTCGGGACGGGATATTTTTCTAAAACGGTTAAAATTGTCTCCACTGCACCATCTCCAATTACATGAACAGCTACAGCTTGCTCATATGATCTAGCCAATTGTACAAGCTTCTCGATTTCCTCATCGCTATGTACCGCCATTCCAGATGTATGTGGTGCGTCTGCATAAGGTGCTCTTAATAATGCAGTTTGTCCTCCTAAAGCTCCATCTACAAAAAACTTCATCTCGCCAGCCGTCATCCATGGTTCATTGTAAGTTGGTTTCTCTTCCATAATTTGTTTAAAAATAGGTGAGCGATTCATTAAATAAGCGCGAAACTTCTTTTTTGTACCAATGACATTTTTATATGCTTGAAATGGATTTCGATAATCTCCGTAATATCCTAAGTCATCTGTCACAGCCCCTGTTAAACCTAAAGATAAAACATCCTCTACCGCTGTTTCCAGTGATGCAGTCAATTCTTCCACTGAAGGTGCTTCAAGTAAATCGAAGACTAAATCTTGTGCACCTTCTAATAAATAACCTGTTGCTACCCCAGTTTCATCACGTACAATTTCACCATCTACTGGATTTTCTGTCTCATTCGTTATATTGGCTAGCTCAAACGCTTTAGAATTGGCTAGAGCTGCATGACGGCAAGTTCTTGATAAAACAATTGGTGAATCACATAATTCATCTAATTGAAATCTAGTAGGAACGATAGGTTCTTTAAAATTATTTTCATTCCACCCTTCCCCGACTAACCACTCCCCGTCTTTTAAAGAGGTAGCCGCTTGTTGAATCATTTCAAACATCTCTTCTTGTGATGTTGCAGATGCTAAATTTAAGCTACGTAATTTTTCTCCGTGGCCAATTAAATGCATATGACTGTCTATAAATCCTGGATATAAAACAGCCCCCTGTAAATCAATTTCTTTGTCTGCAAGAGGTTGTAGTTGCTCTACATTTCCTACTTTTAAAATTTTACTATTTTCAGTTAAAACAGCTCCTACAGTTTCGTGTTCTTTCTCCATTGTGTATATTTTTCCATTTGTATATAGTGTTTTCATCATATACACCCCCATCTATTAGTCTAAACTTTCAAACAATATAAATCAACTTTACTGAGAGATAATGGTATAATAGTAGTTATCGTATAGAGGAGGGATTTTTGTTATGAGATTAACAGTTTATTTAGCTGGAGAAATTCATACAAATTGGCGTGATGAAATTAAAGAGAAGGCTGCTGAACTACAGCTTCCAATTGACTTCGTTAGTCCGATGGAAGACCACGATCGGTCAGATAATATCGGGGAAGAAATATTAGGTGAGCAGCCAAATGCAATTTTCAAAGATGCTGCTGCTTCAAACTTTAATAATTTACGTACAGAAATTTTAATAAAAAAAGCAGATGTAGTCATTGCTTTGTTTGGCGAACAGTATAAACAATGGAATACGGCAATGGATGCAAGTGCTGCGATAGCATATGGCAAACCACTGTTACTTATTCGTCAAGAAACTCATCATCATGCCTTAAAAGAACTATCACGTAAAGCACATGCGACGCTTGAAAATGTTGACCAAGCGATTCAAGCATTGAAGTATATTTTCGAATAATCACGTTCTGTTCCAAGCAATAAAAAAGCGACACAGAAAGTTTTTGATTTCAACTTTCCGCGTCGCTCTTTTAATTTATAAGCCCATTTCCTCTTCAACAACCAACACAATTTTTTCTACATATTGCGTACATTCTTCATGTGTAGGTGCTTCTACCATTACACGTACAAGAGGTTCTGTTCCAGATGGTCTAACGAGTACGCGCCCGTTTCCCGCCATTTCTTCTTCAACTTCAGCAATCACTTTTGCTACTTTTTCATTGTCTGTTACAGCATGCTTATCTGTAACACGTACGTTTACTAGCTCTTGTGGGTAAACTTTCATGTCTGCTGCAAGTTCTGATAATTTCTTACCAGTAACCTTCATAATATTGACGAGTTGCAATCCTGTTAATAGACCATCACCAGTCGTATTATAGTCTAATAAAACGATATGACCTGATTGTTCACCGCCAACATTATAGTTATGCTCACGCATTTCTTCAACGACATACTTATCCCCTACAGCTGTTTGAACACTCGTCATGTCATACTCACGAACAGCTTTATGGAAGCCTAGGTTACTCATTATCGTCGATACGATTGTGTCTGATTTCAAGCGACCAATTGATTTAAAATAACGACCGATGATAAACATAATTTTATCGCCGTCAATGATTGCTCCTGTTTCGTCTACAGCAATGACACGGTCACCGTCGCCGTCAAATGCTAATCCAATATCAGCATTTTTTTCAAGTACAAACTTCGCCAATTCTTCTGGATGCGTCGAACCAACGCCTTCATTAATATTTAAACCATTCGGTGAAGCACCCATTGTTGATAAATCCGCTTCTAAATCTGCAAATACATGCGTCGCAAGAGAAGATGATGCACCGTGCGCACAATCGATTGCAACATGAATATCTGTAAAGTCTTCATCAACTGTTTGTTTTAGGTATTGAATATATTTATGGCCGCCTTCAAAGTATTCTGCAATCGCACCAACGTCTGCTCCAATTGGACGTGGTAATGTATCTACTTCTTCATTCAACAGTTTTTCAAATTCCACTTCTTGCTCTTCTGTTAACTTATAGCCATCTGCACCAAAAAACTTAATACCATTATCCGCCACTGGATTATGAGATGCAGAAATCATTACACCACCGTCTGCATTCATTACACGCGTCAAATAAGCAACGCCTGGTGTACTAATTACACCTAATGTCATTACTTCTACGCCTGTCGATAAAACACCAGCAATTAGAGCACTTTCTAGCATATGACCAGAAATACGCGTATCTCTTCCAACAATAATCTTTGCTTTTTCTTGAGATCCTTGCGCTAAAATATAGCTCCCTACTCTTCCTAACTTAAATGCGAGCTCAGGTGTTAATTCTTTATTCGCAACTCCGCGTACACCGTCTGTGCCGAAATACTTTGTCATTTTCATACTCCCTTTCAATCTTACGAATGATGCGTGTAAGTATCATCCTGGATCAATGAATTTATTCGATTTAAGAATCAAGTCAATTCGATTTTCACAGTCGCTTCATTTATTGAAGTAACCCATTCTACATTCGTTGGTCCTTCTACCAAAATTGGATACGTATATTCTCCTTCTTCGGTAATACCAGATAAGTCAACTGACGCTTTAAAATCATGTTTGCCTAAACTCATATTTACTGCCTCTCCGTGAAGCGATAATGTACCCGCCTCTGGTTGAATCACCGTTGCTTTAAAACGATCATTCAATCCAACTAGCGTGATTGGTATATCTTTCACTTCAAACACTTCAACATTGGTACCCTCATTTTCTGGAGAGTCTTCTAAGGTAACATCTTCATCAGGTGCCGTTTCTTCCGCATCATCATTTCCTACTTCAACAATTACTTTTAATGTTTCAATCGACATCTTTGAAAGCTCTGTTGGCTTCTCTAATTTCACTTCATATGTGCCAGATTTCTTAATTTTGGAAACATCAAAATCTACCGTAATTCGATGGATATCATTTAATGCTCTTTTCGAACCTGAAATCGTAATTTTATCTGTTTCTGCTTTAACAGAACGAATGACTATATCATCAGTAGGTGTTCCAACTTCATTTAAAATAAGTGGGACTTCTTTAGAATTTTCTTCAATATTTACTTTCACTAGTACTTTTTCTGGCACAATTTCTAAATCCAGTTTATTTAAATCTTTATCCAACACACGAACTTGGGCTTCCTGTTCGAATGATTCATTAAGCCCTTGTTCTGCTGAAATTGTTGCTTTTACAAAATTGATGGATTCAATAACGCTTTTAGCGCCAGTCACTTCAATTGTTGTTGGTTCTACATCCATGCTAGACACATAATAACCTTCTGCTAGTAAGCGTTCATTTAACTCCGCTTGCACTTTAAATCGCTCCGTTATTTTTTCCTCAATCTTTACAGTGACAGTCGAAGGCTCAATGCGTACATTCAACTTATCTGAAATATTCTCATGGCGCACTTGCACTTGATGTTCGCCAATCGTAAGAGACGTCAAATCTACAATAACACTATAATCTTTCCGCAACTTCGTCGACTTGACAATATTAGTTGGTCCTTCTATCGTCATATTCACTGTTTCTGGAACACCCGAAACAATTAAATTTTCATTGTCATAAAATACTTCAACTGGAACATCTTCAATCACTTCTGTATCTTCACCAGCTGCTGTCTTACGCATATTCACTTCATCTGTTTTTACTGTAAAGAACAATAAAATGGCTAGAAATAAGGCGGAGAAACGAAGAAACCATGGATTATCTAATAGTTTATCCATTTTTTTTCATACCCCATTTCCACTTAGAAGTATTTTCTTGAACGATTGATTCTTTAAACCATAGTTGGCGTAATTTCTCTTCAAATAGTTCGATTGTTAAATCACGGTTCAACTCACCTTCAGTTGCTAAGCTAATCGCACCCGTTTCTTCAGATACGATAATCGTCACTGCATCAGAAACTTCACTCAACCCAATTGCTGCTCGGTGCCTCGTACCAAGTTCTTTAGAGATAAACGGATTTTCTGATAATGGTAAATAACAGCCTGCTGCTGCAATTTTGTTTTTCTGAAAGATGACTGCTCCATCATGTAACGGAGCATTCGGGATAAATATATTGATGAGTAACTCCGATGAAATTTCCGAATTTAAAGTAGTCCCTGTTTCAATGTATTCACTTAAACCGGTTTCTTTTTCAATTGAGATGAGCGCACCAATGCGTCGTTTTGCCATATAGTTGACAGATTTTGAAATAGCTTCAATCAACCTTGTACGTTCCGCCTCTTCATCCATCATCGTGCGCGCAAATAAACGACCTCGACCTAGCTGTTCAAGTGCACGGCGTAATTCGGGTTGGAATATAATAATTACAGCCAAGAACCCCCATGTCAACACTTGGTCAATCATCCATAATAATGTACTTAAACCTAGAACTTCTGTTACTGCCTTTGCAATGACAACGACAAAAATTCCTTTTAATAACTGGACAGCTTTCGTCCCTTTTACTATTTTTATTAATTGATAAACTACAAACCAAACTAGAAGCACATCCACTATATTAATGAATGTCGCTACTGGACTTAAGTTCACAAGTTCTTCCCAAAACGGCATGTGCTTCGCCTACCTTTTCGACGATTTCATATAGCATTAGTATACCACAATATATGTTTTAATTTCCTTTGTGGCACTTGCCAAGCTAGAATAACCGTACAGACACAGCATGCATCAATACGGTTACTCTTTTTATTCTTGTTCTTGCTGCTCTTTATTCGATAAGTTAAATACATCTTTAACCGTCGTCTTTATTTTATACCAAAGCCAGTCAAAAGCCTGGTCTATTTCTTCACTTGTACCTGTAACAACTGCCGTTGACGCCATATATTTTGAACCGCGAATAACGATTACATTGCCGTCTACTTCACCTTCGACACGCAATTCACCGTTTTTTACAATAATATCTCCTTTTACAACTTCACCTTCTGGCACGATGACTGTTTCGCCTTCAACAATTAAATTAGGCTGTTTTGTCACTGAAAACTGTTGGTCATTATCATAACTAGAAAATAAAGAGGCGCTCATCAAAATGAAAAACAAGGCTGCTGCAGCTAAAAATGGATGATTGCGCAACCATCTCTTGGCACCAGCACGTGGTTTTTCTTTGGGAAGTCTCGCCATTACTCCCTCTACAAAACCGTCTGGCGCTTTAATAGGCTCTGCTTGTTCAATAAATTGGATTGCTTCTGTTAAATCATTAAATATCTCTTGGCATGAAGGGCAGCTTTTTAAATGATGATTCAACACTCGTTCGTCTTCTTCCGAAATATCATCATCTAAATACGCATGCATGTAATTAATCATTTTCCCTGAACACGTATTCATACTAAACTACCTCCTACAAATTACCCATTTGTTTCTTGAGAGCAGCTCGACCTCTATGGATTCTAGTCTTAACGGTCCCAAGGGGTAATTCTAATATCTCACTAATTTCTTGTAATGGTAACTCTTCAAGATACCGCAATATAATAACAGAGCGGTATTTGTCTGGCAACTGTCCAATCTCATACTGAACACGTTCTTGGACCTCCATTTTTTCTACTTCCTCTTCGGGCAACTCAGTATCTGCTGCAACTTGCGAGTACATCGACAGCCCTTCCGTTCCAGGTACCTCGGCATCAAGATAATAATCAGGCTTCTTCTTCCTAATTCGATCTATGCATAAATTTGTTGCAATTCGAAACAACCACGTTGAAAATTTTCTCTTTTGATCAAATGTATGAATATTGATAAAGGCTCGAACAAAGGCTTCTTGAGCGATATCTTCTGCTTCTTGCTGATTGCTGAGCATTCTATAACATACATGATATAACCGGTGTTGAAACAAAGTAACGATTTCCTCATAAGCTTCTTGATTCCCTTTGATCACTTCATTTATCCGTTTATTAATCAACTCATCCATCTATATTTCCCCTCCGCTCTTATGCGGCTGTTCTTCCTATACGTTTGAAAGGTTCAACAGGTTTCATTTTTTTCGAAAATAAATTATCTTATTTCATTTTATCACTTTGTTTCGCGAAAGTCCTTACCTCCTATGGCATATAAAAAGGTTATCTAGAATGAATTTAATCATTCCAAATAACCTTTTTATTTTAAAGAAGCTTTTCGCCAAACAATGAACCCATTAATCCGACTGCAACATCTGCTGTTTTATTTTTTTCATCTAAAATTGGATTTACTTCTACAAATTCAGCTGAAGTGATCATCCCTGATTCCTCCAACATTTCCATGGCAAGATGACTTTCTCGGTAGCTCACACCACCTGGTACAGGAGTTCCTACCCCTGGCGTGTATAAAGGATCTAAAGCATCTAAGTCTAAAGACAAATGCACGCCGTCTACATTGCGTTCTTTTAAATATTGCAAACTCTTTTCAATAACAGCCGTCATACCAAATTTATCAACTTCATGCATTGTATACACTTTAATCCCATGCTGTTTAATCAGTTCTCTTTCACCCGGATCAATGGAACGCGCACCGATAATCACAACGTTTTCAGGCTTAATTTTTGCTCCGTCTTGATATAAATTAACAAGCCGCTCATCGCCCAAGCCCATACTTGCAGCTAATGGCATACCATGAATATTTCCCGATGGTGATGTTTCATCTGTATTTAAATCAGCATGCGCATCATACCAAATGACACCTAAGTTTTGATATTTAGTCGCAAGGCCCGCTAATGTACCGATCGCAATGCTATGATCGCCGCCCAGTACAAGAGGAAACTTCTCTTCTTGTAACGCGTGATGTACAGACTCCGCTAATTTTTCGTTCGTTTCAATAACTTCTTTTAAATTTTTTAATTTTGAATTCGAGTTTTCAACTTTTGTACTTGCATGAATGTGGATATCACCTTTATCTACCATCTCATGTCCTAATGCTTCTAATCTATCTACTACATTTGCATAGCGAATTGCGCTCGGTCCCATATTAACCCCTCGACGACTTTGCCCAAAATCCATTGCTACACCAATCATTGCTATTGATAATTTTTTCATTGCCATTTCCCCCTTATCATCTTAATTATAAAATGATTTTGAAAATGGCTCAACTCGACAAGAAGCTGAATTTTTATGCATCTAGAACTTGATCATTTAAAATTGAATAACAAGCTTCCGGATCAAGTGGCTTACTGAAATAATATCCTTGACCTTGTTCACATTCGAGTTCTTTTAATACATTCAACTGGTATTCCTCTTCAATACCTTCCGACACAACTTCTAACCCTACTGTTTTAGCCACAGATAAAATGGCTTGAACAATTGCCGCGCTTTCAACATCTTCTGTCAAGTCTTGAATAAATGAACGATCAATTTTCAACGTATCAACTGGTAACTCTTTAATATAACTAAACGCACTATATCCCGTACCAAAATCATCAATCGCTATTTTAACACCCATTTTTTGAATCTCTAATAATGTATCTTGAAGCTCTTCTCGATTTGCAAATGCTGTCTCTGTTAACTCCAATTCAAGTAAAGAAGGATCCATCTCGTAGTCTTTTAGCACTTGTGATAATTGATCAATAAATGAAAAATTCGCCAATTGGACAGCAGATACATTCACTGCAATTGGAAAGTTAAATCCTTCTCCTTGCCATACTTTCGACTGCCTACACGCTTCTTCTAACACCCATTTTCCAAGATCCATAATCATATGCGTTTCTTCAGCAATTTCGATGAATTGATCTGGAGGTATCCTACCTAAATCAGGGTGATCCCAGCGGACCAATGCTTCGAATCCGACTAATTTTTGATTTTCTAATGTATATTTTGGCTGATAAACAAGATTAAAATGGCCATATTTAATGCTTTTTCTTAATTCATTTTCCAAAAACATACGCTCTATTGTTTTGCTTTCACGATTTGGCTGATAAATAAGATAGCCTCCGCCACCATTCGCTTTCATTTCTATCAGTGCATTCTCGGCTTTCTTTGATAACTCAGTATGCTCGGTTGCATGTTCTGGGAAGAAAGAAATCCCCGCACTCATCGTCACCGTACAAGACTGACCTGCAATATAAATAGGTCTTTGAATTTCTTCTTGAATTTTTTTTGCTTCTTTTAACCAATCCTCTCTGTCTTTTTTCCCTTCTAAGATAAAAGCAAACTCGTCTCCACCTAATCTTGCAATCATCGTATTTGCCGGCAAAAATGCTTTTAATCGCTCCGCAATAATTGACAATACATAGTCGCCATTTTCATATCCTAAGGAGTCATTTACAAATCGAAAACGATCTATATTTAACTTTACTAAACATAACTCTTTATTTTGCGTCTTAGCATCCTCCACGATTTCCTCAAGAGATTTTCTAAAACTTAGGCGGTTTGGCAAATTCGTTAGTTGATCTTCATAAGCAAGATGACGAATACGCATTTCGGCTTCTTTTTTCTCTGTAATATCATTACGAATAGAGATATATTGATAAGGAATTCCTTTTTCATTTAAAAAAGGAACAATCGTTGTATCGACCCAATAATACTGACCATCTTTTCGTACATTCCGTATCTCACCACGCCAAACATTTCCTGTACCAATCGTTTTCCACATTTCTTTAAAAAATGCTCTTGGATGCTTCCCAGAATTTAAAATGGCATGTGTTTCCCCAATTAGCTCATCTGTTGAATACTGCGATAATTTTTCAAATTTTTCATTCGCATAAATTATCTTCCCTGTACGATCTGTTATCGCTACGATTGCCGATTGATCTAATGCATACAAGATGTCATTTACTTTTTGATCCACAGCTACTTCTTGACCTTCTACATAATTGAAATACCAAGATAGTTCGTTAGCTTTTTCCTTCATATTTTTCACTCTCTCTGTGATAAATTACACAATCCACTTCTCGCTCTTTTAGTCTTTAAGAACTTGTAACTATTTACTATTATAATCTATCTAAGCTTTTGCGACTAAGCTTTTGCAATGTTCACTACTTTCTAACCCTCATTCTCGACTTATTTATGTCACAAGTAACATCGTCTTTTACTATAGTTATATTTATGGTCACTTTTAATATGTGATGTATTAAGCTGATGGTGCTTGCTCACTTACAAGTTCTTTTACTAAATAAGTTCAGTCTTGGTCTTTAACATAGGATATAATCTTTTATCCTATGGATTGTTTAAATAATGAATGACTTTTTAAAAATAGATTCGGCCACTCGAGCGGATGATTCGACCATTCATCAGAAGGATTCGACTGTTCAAGTAGATGATTCGGCCACTCATCGAAAAGATTCAATCATTCAAGAAAGTAATTCGCCGTTTACTGAGACAAATCAACCATTCACTGCAATTATTCACCCGTTCGTTCAATGCTTGCGTTAAACCCTTTACCTGAACTTATCTAATAGCAGTAAATACACTTCTAGTCATGGACTGAACTGCTGTTTTTATTTTAAGTGTTTTGGTTTGATTTAAATGTGAAAATAACGTTAGTGAAATTTTAGAGTCTTTTCACCAACGTTAAATATTATAGAACCAATATTATAGAACCATTAAATATTATTATAGAACTTAAAAAGAAGGTGAAATTGAATGAATCAATTTCACCTTCTTGGTACTGGGGTAGCTGGATTCGAACCAACGAATAGCGGAGTCAAAGTCCGGTGCCTTACCGCTTGGCTATACCCCATCGATATAAAATTGCGATATACAATCGCATTACTGCGTCAACCGCACTCTCTCAGTCAGTCACGTACTAAGGTACGTTCCTTCCTTCTTTCGCTTGTTTCCTTGTTCTGCTCGTATCTCGCAATTTTAGAGCAATTGGATATACGTCGCATTACTACGCTAGTTGCATTTATTATGTGTTTGAAAATAAAGTGACCCCTACGGGATTCGAACCCGTGTTACCGCCGTGAAAGGGCGGTGTCTTAACCGCTTGACCAAGGGGCCGTAAGATGGTGGTGGGGGACGGATTCGAACCGCCGAACCCGAAGGAGCGGATTTACAGTCCGCCGCGTTTAGCCACTTCGCTACCCCACCAATATAAAATTGCGATATACATCGCATTACTGCGTCAACCGCACTCTCTCAGTCAGTCACGTACTAAGGTACGATCCTTCCTTCTTTCGCTTGTTTCCTTGTTCTACTCGTATCGCGCAATTTTAGAACAATTGGATATACGTCGCATTACTGCGTCAACCGCACTCTCTCAGTCAGTTACGTACTAAGGTACGATCCTTCCTTGTTTCCTTGTTCTGCTCGTATCTCGCAATTTTAGAGCAATTGGATATACATCGAATTACCGCATCAAGCGCAGGTTTCTCAGTTAGTCATGTACTAAGGTACGTTCCCTTTTTTGCTCAAGAGCTTCCAACCGGAATTGAACCGGTGACCTCTTCCTTACCATGGAAGCACTCTACCTACTGAGCTATGGAAGCATATAATATAAATGGCTCCGCAGGTAGGATTCGAACCTACGACCGATCGGTTAACAGCCGATTGCTCTACCACTGAGCCACTGCGGAACAATAATTATTATATATCTTCTCGACATCATTAATTATAGCAAGAAGAATATTTTTTGCAAGTCTTTTCCAAAAAAATCTTTCTTCAAAAACTAACGACTTTTTTATAATAGCATTTTGTATGTATTTTTGTCAATTTTTATACATATAATGAAGCAATTCGCTTGCAGTATAAGTGCCTTAATGAACGTATAGTTAATTTATCTTTAATTTACTACGAAGGATTTTTTCTAATGATGATTCCCTCTCGTTCCTAACGGCCTGTCTTACGTGTTATTGAATCATTTTTATAGAAGGGACTCGATTACCATACGCAAAAGAAATCTTTTCATCCTACTATGTTTTTTAATGGTTGGATCCTTATTCCTGAAAGATAAAAGAGAATATATTCCAGTATTTAGATTAACTGAAAATCCTACTGTCATTACAAGAGGAGTTCAAGGCTCTTTAATGACAGTCAATATTTCCTTTGGAGATGAGAAGCTTAAAAAGTGGCTTGAAACGTTGGAAAAGCCTTATCCTTTATTCTTTATTGATTTGAGTTGGGCGGAGCGTTTTCCTGAGACCATTGAAATGATGCGAAAAAAAAATATGTCAATCGGCTTACTTGGAGCAGATGGAAATGATTATCAAAAAAATAAGGAGTTATTAAAAGAACAAATGTTACAATATGAAAAAACTTTTGGCACACAACCACTATGGTTTAGGACTAAAGATGAACATTTCCCTGAATTATTACGAAATCAATTGTGGACATATGAAGTCAATGCGTTAGCTTCGACAACCAAGTGGGCAAAAGGCGAACAGAGACCGCATCAGAAAGGAGAGATTATTGCAGCGACAAGTTCTGCTGAAGAAGAATTGGATACAGAAAGCCTAACTTCGTTTTTAAAAAGTCGTGACTTCTTCACAGTTGAAGAAGTTCTATTTGGACAATTAGGCAAATCAAAAAAAATTCCAAAATAATGGCAACGTAAAATAAATAACTGAAATTGATAAAACTCTGAAGCATAGCTCAAAAAATGCTTCAGAGTTTTAATTTACTTAACGAGTTCCTAATGAGGGAATTACATGAATCTAACTTATGCTCTTTTCTTTTGGCGACGTATTGTGATGATCATTGCGATAACAATAAATAATATGAGACCGATAAATCCTAGTGCAAGCCAAATCGACAGCTTTCCTTGCGGTTCTTTACGGTCTATTTCTAAAGTCGAGTTCTCTGTTGTCAAGTAATTTTCATTGGTGAGAAATTTATTGTTTTTTAATTGTACAGCAATGGTTGCACTTGTATCTGTCGTCACTAAATCATTTAAAAATGACTTTTCAATAAATGGAATATCTTCATCTAAACGCCCAATCGTCATTAAAGTTTTCTCTTGATTCCAAGGATTCTTTTGTATAAAGGCAAAGCGCTTAACCGCTTCTTGTAAAAATCCATGACTTTTTAAATTAACAAAATCATCCTCATATTCAACAATTAAATCTTCTTTTTTCGTTGCTAAATAGGGATGCTCAGCTAAAGAACCTACTACTAATAAATTTGTATCTCCTAATGAATCTTCATCAATTTCAGAACTTCTTACTACTGTCCACATCGGTGCTGTCATACTAACTTGTAACGTTTGATACAAGTTAAATAACTCATCATCTCCTAGTGCTTCTGGCAATACAATTAATGTTGATTCTTCTTCGTCCGCAAAGGGATATGGGAATGGCGCTAACGAATTCATTTCTAAGTTTTCAGCTCTCGGAAAAGTAAAAGTGCTTTGGTCTAAAAGATGAATCCAGCGTCCAGCATCCGTTGCATAACAAGGGCTTTTATGCATAAGCCCTGTCGCTTTAAATTGAACACTCACTAGATGATTCTCATTTAGAATCGTTGGATTTATAGAAACATCTACAGTATAGATGTCGTTCTCCTCTTCTGTTAAACGAGTAATATCAACAGAATGTGGTTCTCCATTAATATAAACGACCAACTCAACTTCATTAGCCAATGTTAGTTGATCATCTTCAGACATAATACGATCGATTGTTTCAGAACGCTTTAACTGTAAAGTTAAGACTGTTTCCTTATTTTTATCTACACGTGTTGGAATATAATAAAAATACGTTTCACTTTCTGATTGTACTTCCGTCAAGTCGATTTTAGGTATATTCATCGCTTTAAATGGAACTGTTAAGGCTGATTCCTCTTGCTCTTTTGCTGGTAATTGGTCGATTACCATTTCCATATCAACTAATTGTTCAGTAAGTTCTTCGTCTAATAACACATTGATTCTCTTCTGAATTGTTTCAGCGCTGTCACCAGTAACAAATAATGCAAAGGTTTGTTGTTCCCCTTCAACTAAACGCTTGTGCGATAAGATTAAACGTTCTTTTTCTTTTGGTAACTTAGCGTCTTTGAACAGTTTTTGGACAAACCCTGTTGAAAATTCTGTTGCGGGTCCAACTAAAATAATAGGACCTGTAATTTGAGTAATTGCTTCTTCACGCAACACTTTAACCGCTTGTTCATCTCCTGCTTTATTCAATAAATGAGCAGCTAACCTCATTCCACTATCTATGGTTCCGATAGAAGCTTCTTGCGGCAAAACAACTGTTACCGGCTTTGTTTTTGAACCTGTAAAATATTGATGGAAATGCTCTAAGCCAAGCACTTCATTTTGAGAAGTTGTAAGTTGTATGTATGAACTAATTGCAATCGTCACCCAGTTAGCAGAAGAATTTTGAACAACACATACCCCTTCTTTTACAACTCCAAAAAATGAAATTGTCACTTTATGAAAACCTTCTTTTAAAGCATTTCCAGTTAAAGGTACAATCAACTGTTCTGTCGGTTTCTCTCCTACTAATGGTTGTGACATAATCGGTTCATCATCAATTAAAACTGTTACCGCCGATGGTTCAATTAACAACTGAGAATGTTTAATGTTCAATACAAGTTGATTATCCCCAACTTCGGGAGTCGATTGAATTTCATAATAAAAGTCTTTCTCTTGTTCTGGCCCATACAAATGTACAGAAGAGTTTGTCAGTGGTGTACGAAACAATGTCGATTCTTCAATTGATAATTTATCTTGTACCGGTATATTTTCAGCAGCGCCGATACTGATTGGAAATATGATATATAAAAAAAGTACCCCTATAAACGAAGCTAATATTTTCATGAATCGCATCTTAATCCTCCTTCTTTTTCTGGGCAAATCTTTCCGTCTTATACCATTTTACTTCTTGCCCTAAAATTGCACGTTTTATTTCTAAATAGAGTGAGTTCACAACGAGTACAATCCACATTTGTGAATACGTAAAATACATTAAAATGACGTAGAAAAAGTTTGTGCGATTCATTTCCGCTTTCTCTATACTTAACGTAATCATGACCTCTGCTAAAAACAATAAAAACGCTAACCCCCATAATATAAGTGCTACATTTCCGATGGATAAATTTAAATCATAAAACAAATTGATAACGAATAAAATATTCGATACAATTACGCCGAAAAAGAATAAGAAATACGTAAAGAAAAAGTAAAACAAATCGAAAACAATTCTCTTACGTTTCATTTTAAATATTTGGCGCATAAATTTTAACACAACGTATTGGTTACCGCGCGCCCACCTCGTTCGTTGATTCCACCATACTTTTAATGTTTCTGGTTCTTGCTCCCAAGTAATGGCTGCAGGGAAAAACCGAATATGATAACCAAGATTATACACACGGATAGTCAATTCCGTATCCTCTGCCAAAGCTTTAACATCCCATCCACCTAACTCTTCAATCACACTTCTCCGGATTGCAAAATTGGTGCCAGGAATCGTCGCTACTTTAAACCATTTCCACCTTCCACCTTGAGCCATCCATTGAAAACAAATCGTTTCAATATTAATAAAGCGTGTAAGCCAAGTTTCTTTAGCATTAATCACTCGAAATTTCCCAACCATTGCAGCAGATCTTGGATCATTAATAAGTCCCATTACTAAATACCATACTGACATTTTTTCAGGTGTATTATCTGCATCGTAAACAACGATAATTTCACTATCTGAATTAGCCAATGCCTCATTTAAAGCTGAAGATTTCCCTATTCCTTTATTTGGTGGTTTCGTTTCTAATACGCGGATAAAAGAGTAGCGATCTGCAAAAGTTTGCGCAATTTCTCCTGTACGGTCTGATGAATTATCATTAATGACGATGACATCTAATTTATCTTTTGGGTAATGAAGACGCGACATCGCCTGTAATGTTTGTGCAATGACGACCTCTTCGTTATGGGCAGGAATAAATACGCTAACCGTTGGCAAATTAACCATATTCTTTTCCCATTCTGGGATCACTTTTTCAAAGGTTTGAAAATGGCGATAACCACCTTGCATTAAAAACATATGATATAGCAACATTATCCAAATGATTATAAGTGCACTATAAAATAATAGATTAGCCATTTTGCTCCCTCTCTTCAAATAAACGTTTTCGCAATCGTATTCGTAAAGTAGAAATATTAATAAAAAAACCAATGATGAATACTAAAACTACAAATGCCATTCCCCAAAGGCTCGCTTCAAAAGGACGTTCTTTAATTGTTCTCCATAATTGGCTGCTTTTCGAGAACTTCGACGTATATTGCAACGCTTCGCCAGGGTTTTGTATAACTTGATAGCTTTCCGTTTCAACTACTTGTGATGTAGTATTTAAATCTAGCCATTGGCTGCCTTCAACCTTGCTTATCATATGAATCAGTGACTGCAAGTGTTGGGCATCTAATGAAACTGGAATACTTCCTCCTATCACCGCCCCTGGAATCTCTTCGAGTTGGTCAAGAACTTGCTCAACCTCCACTAAAGATGTCGTTGGATCCCTTTCGTCTATCGCTGGTAAAGTATACGGATATAAAGTCATCCCATTTAACTTAGCGGGTTTTGTTACAAATAAAGGGGTCTGCTTCGAAAATTGAGTTTCGTCCGATAATTGCAGTCTACCGAATAATGAAGTGAAGTAATTCGATGTTACTGCGTAGCCATTCGTACTCATTGCATTGTCGGGCACTTTAAAAGCGAGTGGGTACAATCCTTCTTTTACCAATTCATCAATTGCTGCTGTAAGCTTGTGCTGAATATATGTTGTTTCTTCTTCAATTTCCTGCATTCGTGCTTCTTCATACTCACTTCGAGAACGAAATCCTTCTTCTTTACTTACAGCAACCCTCTCTATAGACATATCGTTCTTCGTAATAGGTTGATCAAATAAAGCATCCCAAAACTCTGTATTATTTTTCACTTCATCATTTCTGTAAGTTTGGTTATAGCCTTCTACAATGATATAAGCCCCTTGCGCCTGCAAGTCTTTTAATATTTCCAACATTTTTTTATCAGCTTCTAAACGAATTTCTTCACCTGTTGTACGATTAATGATTGCTGGTTTTACGGATAAGTATAAAGGAATTTCAGACGCTAACACCGTTTTAGCTGCTCGTTCAATTAATTGAATATCCATAAAAGGAGATATTTGGTTTAACACGAGAAAATTTAGATGCGTTTGAGTTTGAGTTGTCTCTAATAGCTTTGGGAAATGCTTGGCAACTGCAAATACTTCTTGTTGACCGATTGATGTCGTTGCGATATAACTAATACGCCCTTTTTTTACAATGAAAGGAATCTCACCTTCTAAAATTGTTGCTGTAGCTAATACTCTACTTCCACTAGGGGGTTGGACCTGATGAATTGTAGAAGTGAATGGCAAGAACTGCCCCTCAATTCCTCTCATTATTTCATCGTTTCCAAAAGACCATTCTTTAAATAAAGACAATTGTTCAGCATTGTACCCCATTGCAATTAATTGTCCAGGATAATTGTTCGACATTTCTTGAAAAGCTATAGGCACAACACCTTTCGTCTCTCCGATAAATAAAAGCGCATCATATTCATTTATAGATTGCACATCATAGACAGAATGTAGCGTGACTTCATTTGCCATATTTGACAGCTGAGCTTCCCAAAAGACAACTTCTTCTGAAACAGAATCTCCATCAGTCATATAAACAACAGCAACCTGATCTAATGATTGCGCTGATACAATTTTAGGTGAAAGGAAAATGACAAACAAAATCATTGTAATTAAGTAGGGAAATCGCTTATGCTTTTTACAATTCACTACTCACCATCTCACTTTCTACAGTCGATAACAATGCATCAAAATCATTGATTTCCGTCTCTTGTGTAACCGTAAGATGCCCAGTTCGATAACTTAATGTAATATACTTTCCTGACAATAATTGGTGAGTCTTTAACTCTTTAGCTAACTTTTCATAAACAACATCCATAAAGTCCCCGCCTGTATTCGTCAGTAAAATACCTAAACGATTTTTTTCATATCGAAACTTCATATCTGTTGAACGCGTCCTATGACGAATCTTCTCGGCTATAGAAGCTAGTAAGTGTTGTTGTTCTTTCTCACCGTATAATCTAACAAAATCATCGAAAAAGTCGAGTTGTAACAATAATAAAGTAAACACACCACCATATCTTTTTGTTCTTGCTATCTCACTACTTACCTCGATTGCCATTCGGTATTTATTATCGAATCCGGTGGAAGGATCTACAGCAACGAATTGACGCACTTCTTCTTGTAACCTCTCGTTCTCTTTTCCAAAGCGAAGTACTCTTAGATGTACGACTCCGCATAATAAAACAATAAGAATCAGATAAAAGCCGTAAAATAATAAGTAATGTAATGGAATTTGAATTTCATAAAACTGAAATGTGGTGTTTGGCAATGCGATATAAAATAAAAAAGAACCTGTCATAAATATAAAAACCAAACTACTGAACAGTCCAACGACAGGACCAAATATTAAACTAGTTGCCATTAACAAAAATAATAAAATCAATAATAACCACGCTTGATTTCCGTATGAACTTAAAAAGTATAGTGGTACTAAATAACTTCCAAGAATAAAGGAAACAAGCAATAAAGTTCTTGTTTCAATTTCTAAAAATCGTCTCATCATTGAATTTCCTTTCTATAAGAAAATCATAAAATAGTCAGTCATATTACCCTTCTTATGCAGATACCTATTAGATTTGTGATAGACAAACAACCTTTTTCATCTTCTTTATGCATTTATACGCTTTTTTCATAAATTCTAATAGAACACTTTTAATTCCTTTTATATTCCCTTAAATTTTACAATTGAACTGTTTTGAGTTCAATAAAAAAGTCGAGATCCTCACATACGATAATGCGTCTCGACTTTCTATAAAAACCCTATTTTGCTGAAGCAGCCGCTTTCTTCGCTTTACGTGCTGCGCGTCTTTCATCTAATCTTTTTTTGTCTTCATCTGACTGTCTATTATATCTTGGCAATGCTAACAATTGATAGGCATTTACCGCTAATAATGGGAATAATAAAATGGTAACCCATGTATCAATGTCACCCGATCTTACCATCAGTGCTGGTAACCATTCTAAAGTTGTTATGACAATCATAAAAAACAATGCAGAAATCAACGTATGTTTTTTCGTCCATTTTGCTTTTAAGTAAGCCGTAATCGCTGATACGATGATTAATGAAGCTAATAACATTAAGTATAATAATGATCTCGATGTGTCTTCAGACGTTAAACGAAATCGGAAAAATACAAGGTCAAATAACACAATTGTAATAATTAATAATTGTACCCAATTCCATAAAGTTAATGATCGGAAAATATTCACTCCAAATTGATGCACTGTCAAATAAGCAAAAAAGCCCATTTGAGCAATTACACTCATCGTAAACCCTAAGAAAATCATCCATAAAAGCGCACCAGTAAACTGCCAAATTTCACCTGTTTGTAAATAACCTGAGAAAAACTCCCAACGTACAATTAGGCCAACGATTGCGGTTACTAATCCACCAATCCACAGACCATTCATAAAAAATTTAAACCAATTTCGTATCGTCAAAGCAATATGCCTCCGTTTTTTATTCTTCCCTTTAGTGTAGCAACCATTTTGTGAAAAATCTATTTCTATTGAAACAATATGCATATTTATCTGTAAAATGTGAACAATAATTGAAAAAGTATGTGAAAGGAGTTGCGGTAGTAGATATGAAAAGAATATTTCTAATCCTTTTCACTTGTTCGTTCTTACTCGGAGCTTGTGCCCCCCAACAACAAAGCTCACCGTCTATGGATGAGATTAAACAATTGCTCTCAGATGCCATTCAAACTGAAGATGGCAAAAAAGCATTACGTAAAATTTTAGCTGAAGAAGAATTTAGAGAATTGCTTGTCATCGAACAACCTGAAGTAAAAAAAGCCATCGAAGAAACACTTTTATCAGAAGAAGGGGAAGAATTTTGGAAAAATGCATTCGAAAACCATAAATTTTCGGAGTCAATCGCTAAAAGTATGCAACAACAGCAACAAGAATTGATGAAAAAGTTAATGGAAGATGCTTCTTTTCAAAAACAGCTTGAAAGTTTTTTCCAACAACCTGATATGCAGAAAAATTTAGAAACAATCTTACAATCTTCAACGATGAAAGAGCAATACGAAAAAGCCATTGAAGAAGTTATAAATAGCCCACTTTTACAAACGAAATGGCAAGAACTTATTTTACAAGCTGGGGAGAAAGATAGTGAAAGTAATGGCAAGAAAAAGTCTGGAGGTAGTGATGAACAAGATGAAGGCGCTTCATCTGAAGAAAATCAAAGCGGAGCTGGCTGATAGACCACTCCGCTTACTGTTAGTTCTTTTTAGCAATAATTTCTTTTGCAATATCCATATAGATTTCTCCGATGGGGTGATCCTTACCGTAAACTGACGGTGCAAAATCATCCTCATTCCAATCTGGTTGACCTAATGGAATTTGACCAAGTAACTCTGTACGTAACTCATCTGCAAGACGCATACCGCCGCCTTTACCAAAAACAAATTCGCGTTCACCTGTGGTTTTTGATTCAAACCAAGACATGTTTTCTACTACACCTAAAATTTCATGCTCAGTTTGAAGTGCCATTGCACCTGCACGTGCCGCAACAAATGCTGCTGTTGGGTGTGGCGTTGTAACAATAATTTCTTTAGATGTCGGTAACATTTGGTGAATGTCTAAAGCAACATCACCTGTTCCTGGTGGTAAATCTAGTAGTAAGTAATCCAAATCTCCCCACTCTACATCACGGAAAAATTGATCTAACGCTTTACCAAGCATTGGGCCACGCCATACAACTGGTGCATTATCTTCTACGAAAAAGCCCATTGAAATTACTTTTACACCAAATCTATCTACAGGGATAATGCGATGATTTTCTACTTTTGGCATCGTCGTTACACCCATCATATCAGGCACACTGAAGCCATAAATATCAGCATCGATTAATCCTACTTTTTTACCTAAACGTGCTAAAGCAACCGCAATGTTGACAGAAACTGTTGATTTACCAACGCCGCCTTTACCAGATGCAATTGAAATAAACTCTACATCGCTTAAAGGCGATAATAAATCTTGCGCTTCCGCTTCAGTAGCTGTACCACGGAATTGATCTAATACTTCTTGAGCTAGCTCTTCAAAACGAATTCCAACTGTTGCTGCACCTGCGTCTTTCAACACCTCTACAACTTTCATTTGGAATGGTAATTGTTCAGCTGTGTTTACTTTCGCAATCGCTAGTTTAACGCTTACATGTTCTTTTTCCTCATTAATTGAAACATGAGTAATCCCGTCCGTTTCTGCAAGTGTTTTATGTAAAAACGGATCTTTTAATTGACCTACTATTTCACGTACTTTTTGCTCATTAATCACTACTGACACTCCTTGAAATATAATCATCTTATACTTCAAGTATAGCACATAATCGAAATCAAACACCTACAACAAGGCTTACATTTCCTTAGCATTTACAAAGTTCTGAATTCCTTCAGCTATTGATTCTGCTACTTTATCTTGATATTTCTCATCCACTAATAATTTTCGTTCCTCTTCATTGGAAATAAACCCTGTTTCCACAAGGACAGAAGGAACTGGAGATTTCTTCAGTAAGTAAACGCCACTAATCCCTAAAGCTTCTCGGTCTGTATTTTTCAACGTATCTTTCAAAGAACTTTGAATCGCTTTTGCCAATGACTGTCCTTTTTCATGACCTTCCTTATGATAAAAGACTTGTGCACCGCGCCATTTTGCATCTGGAATTGCATTTACATGAACGCTGACAAATACTTCTGGTTGTTCATCGTTGACAATTTGCTCTCGCAATTTTAAATCCGCTAATTTCCGTTCTCGCAACGTACTAAATCTTTTCTCTGGTTGCCATTCCGCAATTGCATCCTCTTCTTTCGTTCGCGTCATAATAATAGTCGCACCTTTTTTCTCTAGTTTCTTCACTAATTGATGTGCGATTTTCAATGTAATATCACGTTCAATCACTTCTCCTGAAGATGCACCACCGTCTGGCCCACCATGCCCTGGATCAATGACAATTTTCACACCTGCTAATGGCTCTGGCATAAAAAATTTACGTTCAGAAGCATTTGTATTATAAACAACAAAAAGAACTGACCCTAAACATAAAAGCAAAACGATTAACCACTTCTTCATACATACCGCCGCCTTTTACGATTCATTTATAAGAAATATATGTGTAAAAACGGTGCTTTATGTATAAAAAAATGTCGAAGCCTCTCATTTTGCTTCGACATTTCTCTTTTATTCTGTTGGCCCGTCCCAAGCTAACATACCACCAACCATATTTGTTACATCATAACCTTGTGCTGTTAAATATTCTGTCGCTTTCCCACTACGACCACCTGAACGACAAATCATAATATGTGTTGCTGATTTATCAAATTCATTGGCACGCTCTGCAATTTCGCCTAATGGAATATGCACTGCATTCGGAATCATACCTTCTGCAACTTCATCTGCTTCACGCACATCGATTAATGTTAAAGTTTCTCCGTTGTTTAAACGTTCTTGTAACTCTGCTACTGTTATTTCTTTCATTATGGAACACTCCTTTGTATTGTTTTGCTTTTTTTATTTTAACATAGACAATACATCCGGGGGTAATTTATGCTTATTTAAATACTGTCGTTGCACGAATCGCTTTTTTCCAACCATCATACAACTTAGTACGGTAGTCTTCATCCATTTCGCTTTCGAATGCGCGGTCCAAATGCCAATGTGCAGCGATTTCTGATTGATTTTCCCAATATCCTACAGCTAAACCAGCCAAATAAGCTGCTCCTAAAGCTGTCGTTTCTTTAATCTCCGGACACTCGACTGGCACATTTAAAATATCTGACTGGAACTGCATTAAAAGGTTATTCGCAATCGCCCCACCATCTACGCGCAATTTCTTCAAAGATATATCCGAATCAGCTTCCATGGCATCCAATACATCTTTTGTTTGATACGCAAGTGATTCCAACGTTGCGCGAATGAAATGCTCTTTTTCCGTTCCACGTGTTAAACCAAATACTGCACCACGCACTTCGCTATCCCAGTAAGGTGTGCCAAGACCAACAAATGCTGGAACAACATACACACCATCTGTTGAATCGACTCTTGAAGCATATAATTCACTATCAGCTGAATCTCTAAACATTCTTAAACCGTCACGCAACCATTGAATTGCCGATCCCGCAACAAAAATACTACCTTCTAATGCATATTCAACTTTGCCGTCAATGCCCCAAGCAATCGTCGTTAATAAACCTCGCTCAGACTTCACTGCTTTATCACCAGTATTCATCAACATAAAACAGCCTGTTCCATACGTATTTTTGACCATGCCTGTTTCAAAACATGCTTGACCGAATAATGCTGCCTGCTGATCACCCGCAATTCCAGCGATGGGTGTTGCCTGACCGAAAAAGCGCGTCGCATCTGTATAACCATATATTTCAGATGAAGACTTTACTTCTGGCAACATCGTTTTAGGAATTGTTAAAATGTCTAATAATTCTTCGTCCCAAGCTAAATCATAAATATTGTACATCAACGTACGAGAAGCATTAGAATAGTCAGTAACATGCGTTTTACCATCTGTTAATTTCCAAATAAGCCACGTATCAATCGTTCCAAATAATAAATCTCCACGCTCCGCTTTTTCTCTAGCACCTTCGACATTATCTAAAATCCACTTCACTTTTGTACCTGAGAAATATGCGTCGATTAATAAACCTGTTTTATCTCTAAATAAATCATTATGTCCCGCTTCAATTAACTCTTCACAAATCCCTGCTGTTTGACGAGATTGCCAAACAATTGCATTGTAAATCGGGTTTCCCGTATTTTTATCCCACACAACGGTCGTTTCTCTTTGATTCGTAATGCCGATTCCTTTAATTTGTTCGATAGAGACATTTTTCTCCGACAATACATTTGCCATAACTGCTAATACAGAACTCCAAATTTCATTCGCATTATGCTCTACCCATCCTGCTTTTGGAAAGTACTGTGGAAATTCTTGTTGAGCCGTGTAAAAGATCTTGCCTTCTTGATCAAATAAAATTGCACGCGTACTTGTTGTTCCTTGGTCAATTGCTAAAATATAATGTTCTGTCATTTTATTCTCCTCCAATTCAATACGATTTCAGTTTTTAATAAAACGCTTTCATTTCTGTTTAATTATGCGCTACTTTTGCTGTAGAACGCTGTGCCAAGAAAAATAGGAGTACTACAAGTATACTAAAAATCCAAAATAATGGATGATTGATCCCTTCGAAAAATTTTGCGTAAAACAAAGCTCCGTAAACTCCACCCACACTTGGTCCAACAATCGGTATCCATGCATATTGCCAATTCGAAGAGCCTTTACCCGGAATTGGCAGGAACGCATGGGCAAGACGCGGGCCTAAATCACGTGCTGGATTAATTGCATAACCAGTTGTGCCACCTAAAGACAAACCAATTGCTAAAATCAATGCCCCAACAATAAGCGGATTTAACCCATCCGTAAAGTCATTTGCACCTATTGCCAATAAACCAAGTACTAAAATAAATGTACCAATCATTTCACTAATTAAATTGGATAGACGATGGTCAATTGCTGGAATCGTTGCAAACACTGATAATTTTGCATCTGGATCCTTCGTTTCTTTCCAATGCGGTAAATATTGGAAGTAAACAATGACCGCACCAATAATGGCACCTATTAATTGCGCCAAAATATACATCGGCACTTCTTGCCAAGCAAATTTTCCAATTGTCGCAAAACCTAAAGTTACCGCTGGATTTAAATGTGCACCGCTAAAATTACCAACAGCATAAACCCCAATCGTTACTGCTAATCCCCAACCAATCGTAATGACAATCCAGCCAGCATCTTCGGCTTTCGATTTTCTCATTAAAACGCCACCTACTACACCGCCACCGAAAATGATTAAAATCATCGTTCCAATCAGTTCTCCCATAAATGCCGACATGTGTATGCCTCCTTTGATTTATTCTATTAAGGCGGGTCAAGAAATAGACAAAAAAAGCCCACATTTAAAAACTTGCAAACGCAAGCATTTAAATGTGGGCTCCTAAACTCAACCACGAAGTATGAACTTATCGAAAGTATACAATTTCACTACATGAGTGTCAACTGTTACCTGAAAACTCTAAGCGAAGTAAATTAGTTAGTCATTTAGAAAATGCATCCCATAATTCTTTATCGGATGTCGTAACCGCAATCGCACCCGCTTCTATAGCATCTTCAATATGTTGCTTTGTACGAATCAATCCGCCATTGATAATTGGAATTCCCGTTCGCTCATGCACTTCCGCAATCAACTCTGGAATTACGCCGGGTAACATCTCAATATAATCTGGTTCAGCTAGATCAATTAAAGCATAGCTTTTTTCCAAAGCAATCGTGTCCAATAAAAACATCCTTTGAACCGCAATAATCCCTTTTGCTTTCGCCTTTTGAATCATATTCGAACGGGTTGAAATAATGCCGCTTGGACGAATATCATTGCACAAAAAATCGGCAGCATAATTATCTGTTTTCAATCCCTGCACTAAATCCGCATGAATAATTACTCTTTTGCCATGCTTTGTCGCTTCATTTTTTAACGTTCGTAAATTGCTAATATGAACTTCGAGCAATACAATATATTGAAAATCAGTTTTCAATAATTGTTCGAACTGTTTTAAACTACGTGCTGCTGGTAAAACTTTTTGATTATTAAAATGCATGTTTATCAGCCCCCACTCCCAATCTAAGTGGCCTTTTATTTCATCAACTTGAATTATTGGCCTTGCACTTCTTTTACTGTTTCTTCCACTTCTAAACGAGACATTTTTTCGCGACCATCTTCCATAGCTTTTAATGTCTTATGTGCCAACGCTAATGGCAATTTACAAAATAAAATGATACTGCGTTTCGTTAATGACTTCATGTACTCATCTGCCTTCGCTAAATTTTCTTTAGCGTATGTGAATAAATCATCTCTCGTCCATCCTTCAGGCATAAAACTAACGCCGCGTTCGTCTAAATCTTCATCTTCATTACGTAAAATATTGACAGCTTGTAAGCCTCTACCGTAGCCAATTGCTAAGTCACGATTCGTCTTTTCCTCACCGTAAAGTTCCCACAGCTCTGATAACATTACCCCGACTAGTCCTGCAACATAATACGTATATTCATCCAAATCTTCCTTCGTTTCAATATGCCAATTACGCTTTGACCACTTCGCCATTCCGTAAGCCATTTCTTTAGCAGAAGCCATTAAAATCGGCATTGCTTCTTTTGGACATACATCAATCCACTCCTGCAGTCGCGTCGTTACTTCTGGCAATTGGTTAGTCGTATCCCCCAACACTTTTAAATACGCATCATTGTCAAAAGGCTCTACGAACAATTCACTCACTCGCATTAATAAATCATGTTTTAAATTATTATCGAGTCTTTCATCATCTTCAATTTCATCGATCGCACGGAACACTAAATAAGCTGATGCAACCGCATTTTTTAAATCTTTCTTTAAAAATGTAATCGGTATATAAAACGTCCGACTTGTTTCTTTTAACATTTCTTTTGCTTCTTTGGGAAATTTCGACATCTCATTATTCCTCCCGCTCGGTATTGATTATTCAATAACACAGTATCATTTTTGGAAAATGATCATGAGTGGAAAAGTTTATACCTTTTCCACTCATGAAATTTATAAGAAAAACGTCTCTAATATTACTGAACAATTTCATTCACTCTATTCATTATACCAGTTCTCATGTAAATGCTAAATAGCAAGAGCCCTTTCACGTCATTTGCGAAAGGGCTTCATTCTTATTCAGTTTTTGGTTTAATCGTATACACACCACCATCAGTTGACTCAATCATCCAATTACGTGACAAGAACGTCTCTAGTTCCACTTTTTCTATAGACGTTAACGCTAAACCTTCAATTTGGAATTCATGTACTGTATAATCAACGTCTTCTTTCTTTTCTAGCTTCAGCTCGAGTAGACGCTTTAACCCTGGGAATGTTAAAAACTTTACTTGATAACCATTTTGTAAAATCTCTGGCAAATATGCTTCGATCTCGTAGAAGCTCGTAAAGTCAAATGATCCACCAGTACGATCCTTTAAATTCCCTATCTTTTGCTGCGACACCGCTTCTAAAATTTCATTATCTGGTACTTCAGCTGTTTTTAATGCTTCAATTAAATAAGCATCCATTAATGTAATTTCATGAACCATTTTCCCATCCCCTTTTTACTCTCAAACCTTATCTTTACAATTATTGTTTCTTAACTTCTTTTGGTTTGTAACCATTCAATTCTACAGTCATTGATTTAATCACTTGATCTTCTAACGGCTTGTCCATTGGATCTCTTTCACTTTGAACAATCTCATCCACGACGTCCATTCCATCTGTAACTTTACCAAAGCCAGCATAATCCCCATCTAAATGTGGTGCTTCATCTACCATAATAAAAAATTGTGAGCCTGCTGAATCTGGATCTTGCGAACGTGCCATCGATAATACACCACGATCATGTACTAAGTCATTGTCAAATCCATTATTATTAAACTCTCCAGGAATTGAATATCCTGGCCCACCCATACCAGTACCTTCTGGATCTCCACCTTGGACCATGAAGCCAGGAATCACTCTGTGGAAAATGACACCATCGTAAAAGCCGTCTTCAACTAGTTCAATAAAGTTATTTACTGTGTTTGGTGCAATTTCAGGATACAATTCTGCAACAACTTTCCCACCACTTTCCATCGTCATTGTGACAACTGGAATTTCGGTATTCGTGCTGTCATCATTATCTTTCCCTTGTTCTGAACCTTCACCAGCATTGCTTTGACAAGCTGACATTACTACTAAACTGACAATCAATATAAAACTTAATAAAAATTTATTTTTCACTTAAATCCCTCCACTTGCCATTATAAAGGATTATGAAAAAATGTTCATCTCTTGTCCTTGTAAAATGACATATTTTTTGAATCTTCCGTCGTTTTAAAGCATATTATTTTACTAATGAGGGTACGTAAAGAAAAAAGGGGGGTTTTTATATGGGCGCCAAATGGCTTAAAATTTCTATTTTATATTTAATTTTCGGTGTTGCTTTAGGTATGTTTATGTCTGGAACGCTGCAATTGCAATGGGCTGCTTTACATGCACATGTTAATTTAGCAGGTTGGGCATCGATTGCAATTATTGGCCTAATTTATTCAGTTTATCCTAAAGCTGGAAATAGTAAATTGGGGATTTGGAGTTTTTGGCTTTATAATATTGGAATGCCAATCTTCTTCATCAGTATTTTTATGATTTATACTCCATCTTTAAGAGCTTATGCACATACCTTAACTTTTATTGGTGGTCCCGCAGCTTTCATCGGAATTATTTTAGTAGCTGTCAATCTTTTTAAAAATGTTCATGGAAGCGATGCGATTACAAGGCAATAACGTTGAACATTTAAAAGCAATTCTAAACTATTTATTGGGATTGCTTTTTGTACGTTTATTTATAAAAGGGATTCTCCATATCTTTATATACCTTTTAGTTAGAAAGTAGACGAGATAACTTAAAAGAACCAATAATACTGTTGCTACACTAAAAAACGGACTGATGTACTCTCTAAAAGTACTGTGAACAATACATGTATCATGCGGGAGATTGTTACGATACATAATCGTAATCCACTCATTCTCATTATATAAATGATAAGTAGACGATGAAACATTTTTCTCAGTTTTATATAATTGACCTTCTAGATCAGTATACGTATAAATCGTCGCTCTTGGACTGCTTGTTCGATCTTTTTCTCGATCAATTATTTCTGCAATAGCTTCCGTTTTCCCAATCGGAACTAATTTATACACCACATTTTTAATGACCAATAAGGGCATCAGAGACAATAATAGGATAAGAATAGTCAAGGCAGTCCGCTTCGATATATAAAGTCTTTTCAGTACCATTTTCAATGACGATAGTATTGTTTTTTTAACGTGTTCCTTTTTCATATCCAGCCATTTAAACCATCGCATCTGTCCAAATATAATCGCAGTAAATAAATAGACAAGAGACAACATCAAACATAAAAACATTAACATAAGAGACGTATACAAAAAACCATCAATAGAAGAAGCCTAATTGAAAAACAATTTAAATACATTACCTTTTTCTAGTGATTAAAAAAACATCCCATACATCATAACTCAAAAGGGACTGATGATTAATATAATACAACGATAAGTTCATTTCCCTAATTATACTCTAAAAGAAAAAAACTCAATCACATTAGCGTGATTGAGCGTTTTAAAAAGAAGCTATCTAAACTAAATTGTTTTAGATTCTTAGACAACATACTCAAGATAACAAGCTGTTTTCCTCCAACAATTACCGCTATTGCCTGAAAGGAAAAAACCTTCATCAACTTATTTCTGACCGTAATCTACAAATCTTTCAACTAGCGATTCCATTTCATCATCCGGTAAAATAACAGGTTTTCCTGCTGCTAACGCTTGCCAATATATTCTTGCACAAAATTCCAGTTGTTCTGTAATGTTGAATGTTTCCTCAAGCGTCTTACCAATTACGTTAATGCCATGGTTAGCAAGTAAAACTGCTTTTCTTCCTTCCATAGCTTTCAAGGCATTCTCGGCCAATTCGATTGTTCCATAAGAGGCATATTCCGCGCATCTAATATTTTTGCCACCTGCATGTGCAACTAAATAATCTACTGCAGGTAGCTCCTTATTTAAAGCGGAAATTGTCGTCGCATATAAGGCATGTGTATGGATCAACGCCAATGCATCAGATCTATTTTTATAAACAATCGCATGCATTAGATATTCACTGGAAGGTTTTCGCTCACCTTCGATAACATTCCCTTCTAGGTCCATAATGACGATATCCTTTTCTTCCAATTCATAATAGTTCATCCCACTTGGCGTTATTGCCATATAGCCTAAATCTTGATCATAAATACTAATATTACCGCCAGAACCGACTGTCAATCCTGTATCAAGTAACTTTCTACCGTATTTGACCAACGACTTCCTTTCTTTATCCATTAATGTCATTAGACTACCTCCACTTCTTTTTCCTCCGCAATCATTGTTGATTACTAACCTTTTATGCGAGCAAAAGCCCCTAAGCATTAGGGGCAAATGAAAAATTATCCAACTCTAATTTCTTACCAAATGAATAGACCTACAAAAGCTGCACTTAAAAGTGAAACAAGTGTTCCTGAAAGGACCATCATCCAAACACCTCTAGAAAGAAAATCTGACTTCTCGTCACTCACAATCCCTTTAAAAGTTCCTAAAATCATACCAATCGTTGAGAAGTTAGCAAATGAAACAAGAAAAGTACTTAAAACAGCTTTCATATGTGGTGAGAAGCTATCCAAAATAGATGAAATCTCTGCCATCACGACAAATTCATTCGTTACAAGTTTCGTTCCCATATATTGAGCAGTTTCAAATGCCTCGTTTAATGGCAAGCCTAACAATAAGGCAAATGGTGTCATAACTATTCCTAGAATGCTGCTTAATGTTAACCACGGCGCAATCATCATTAATACTTTATCGATTAGTGCCGCCAACGCTACAAATGAAATTAACATAGCAGTAATAATTAAAATTAACTTTCCAGCCCCTAAAATTGAATCACCTAAAAATGAGAAAAATGGCGGTTTATCCTTTTTCTCTATTTCAAAGATAATGTCCCCTTCTGGAGGTACTTCAACAGGATTTAAAATACTCGTTACAATAATAGCATTAATAATATTCAATGGAATAGCCGTTAACACAAATTCCGATGGGAGCATCTGTGTATAAACGCCTATCATAGCTGCAGAGACGCAACTCATTGACATCAATGAAACTGTAAACAACCGTTCTTCATTCATTGATTTTAATTGCCCACTCGAAACAGCCAACGCTTCTGTATTCCCAAGAAACATCATTTCAATTGCATAAAAAGATTCAAACTTTGGACGACCCGTTAATTTAGATAACCCCCAACCAAGGGCATGTATAATTTTAGGCAAAATCCCAAAGTACGTTAAAATATCAAAAAGCGGAACGACTAATAATATTGGCATAAGTGCTGAAAAAACAACATCCATATTCTCTACTTGGACCATACTTGCGAAAGCAAATCCAACACCGGAAAATGCTGTCTCAATTAACCAATTAAAACCATTGGCAGCTTGATTAACCATCCATCTTCCAATTGGAAAAACGATTAAAAACCAAGCAAGAATTGTATTAAATAGTAATAATAAGCTAATTGATTTCCATTGTACTTTTTTCTTGTTTCTTGAAAATAAAAAAGCAAAACCAATAAATGCTGCCACGCCAATAATATTTATAATTAAATATAGGTTCATGATATCCTCCAGATTTACACAGGTTTATTCAAACAACTGTCTTAAACTTTCTTCATAAGGTGCAGTAATAATTCCTTTTTCAGTAATAATCGCGCTAATGAGCTCATGTGGCGTTACATCAAAAGCTGGGTTATAAACTTTAACATCTTGAGGTGCTGTCCGCTTACCAAAGCCTTCAGTAAGCTCCTCCGCTGCGCGCTCTTCAATCGGTATATCCTTACCTGTTTTAGTTTTCAAATCGATTGTTGATAAAGGACTTGCGATATAAAAGGGTATACCATGCTTTTCCGCTAAAACAGCCAAGCCATATGTACCTATTTTATTCGCTGTATCTCCATTTGCCGCGATACGATCACAGCCTACGATAATTGCATCTATTTTACCTTGCCCCATTACCATTGCTGCCATATTATCAGCAATAAGCGTTACATCTATACCTGCTTGCATCAATTCCCATGTTGTTAATCTAGCACCTTGTAATAACGGTCTTGTTTCATCAGCAAAAACATGAATATTCATATGTTTTTCTTTCGCAAGATAGATTGGAGCAAGTGCTGTTCCGTATTTTGCTGTCGCAATCCCTCCTGCATTACAATGCGTAAGAATGGTCATCCCGTCTTTTAACAAAGTTAAGCCATGTTCACCAATTGCACGACAAACCTCAGCATCATCCGCTTTAATTGCGTACGCTTCTTTATTCAGTAGATCTTTTAAATCCGCAACAGACTTCGATTCATCAAGAACAGCCTCCATGCGATGCAGTGCCCAAAATAGATTCACCGCTGTTGGACGTGAACTAGCAATTTTTTTAGAAATCTCTTGAGCTTGTCGAATAAATTCTTTACCGTCTTCTGTTGCTATTTGATTTGAAAATTGAGCCATTCCAAATGCTGCCGCGATCCCAATTGCTGGAGCACCACGAACTTTTAGCTCAAAGATGGCATCCCATAAATCCTGGAGGCTGTCAATTTCCAAGTAAATTTCCTCATTTGGTAATTTTGTCTGATCTAATAATGTAATTTTAGAGCCGTCATAAGTTACAGACTCAATAGCTTTCATACGATTCTACACCTTCTTATTTAAAGTTCCTTACACTCATCTTTTGCGTACTAAATTGAATTTCATAATATCACTCACAATATAACTTTTACCGTAAAACACTGGCTGATTCATATTGTCATAAAAAACTTGCTCTAATACTTGAAGTGCTTGGTTTTCTATTACACTCAGTTTTTCCGCAATTTCTGGCGACGCATTTTCAGCAAACAAATTGCATTGAGAGCTAAAGACTTCCACTGCATGAGTTCGCTTTAAATAATCTAAAATCGATTGTTCAGCATCTCCAGTAAACGAGCCATTTAATAAGTACCTTTCTGGCATATAAATTTCATCCAAAGCAAAAGGTTTTTTATCCGCTGTCCTGATTCGTTCGAATTTATATAATTTCTCAGTTTTCTCCATACTTACTTGCTCTTTAACATATGTGCTGTCACTTAACTGGGGATCTGACACGATGACTGTTCCAACTTGATAATTTAATGCACCTACAAGCTCTGTCATGCTGTCGAGCTTTTCAATACCACTTGATAAATGTGGTGTTTTCGAAATTACAAATGTACCTACTCCATGTTTTCTTGTAATATACCCTTCTGCTTCCAATCGTTGCAATGCTTCACGTAAAACTGGACGACTAACATTTAATTTTTGTGCAAATTTTTGTTCGGCATCAAGTTTCTCTCCAACTATAAAAACATCCGTTTCAATTAATTCGACAATTTTTTTAAACGCAATCGTCGATAATGATTTTTTCTTTACACTAATATCTTCCATTGCCTTCCCCCCTAAAAGCATAATACATCTATTATCATTTACTTCAACATGTGCTAATGTCAGTTTTTAATCAAGTACATATTTGAGCAAAAAACAGCTTACATACTTAAAAATGTATCTAATGCAATTTCAATCTCTGTTTGAATTGCTTGATCTACAAAGTCTTTATGTGGATTGTAATTGTTCATGTCTGCAAAAGCATAGCCGTCCAATGCCACAATTCCTGCAGCAGAAACCCCTCTTAAACGCGCAATGACATAAAGTGCAGCTAACTCCATTTCCGCCCCTAATGCACCTGATTCCTTGTAAAGCATATGTGGAAATTCTACCGGGCCTGCATAAAATGCGTCCAGTGTCACAACCGTACCTAGTCCATATTTAGCATTCTTCCTCTTCGCTGTCTCTTCGAGTGCCGATAACAGTTTATAATCTGCTACGGCTGGCACTCCTTCTGGTACGAGCTGTTTAGTAAGGCCTTCCGCTCGAACTGCTGAATCTGCAATAATAAGACTACCAGGAGGCAACTCTTCATGGTACGAACCAGCTGTGCCAACACGAATTATCTTTTTTGCACCTGCTTTAATTAATTCTTCAAAACAAACCGCCGCGCCTGGCGCACCAACACCATGACTACAAACCGTAATTTTAACACCTTTATGATACCCATTAATTGTGCGGTATTCGCGGAAGTAAGCAAGTTCCTCGGAATCATCTAGCATATCACCAATCATCTTAGCTCGATCTGGACTTCCACAAACGATGACGAACTCGGAAATCTCACCTTTTCTGACACGCAATGTAGGCATTAATTGTTCTTTATCTATCATTTCTCTCATCCTTTTTTTAAAAAAGTGATTAAGAGGTCAGACCTCTTAATCACATATTAATATACTTCAGTAAATACTGTCAATGTATTATTAAAGCAATTCAGTAATATATTTATAAAATCCAATCTTTTATTTCGTATAAATAAATAGGCTGCAACTTTATCTGTAAGATCGGCTAATATAACGCGGACACCATAACTTTATAACGGACTTACGAGTAATTTTTTATATACAAAAAACCCTCTCCCACCAAAGTGAGAAAGGGTTTTGAATACGATAATATAAGATTAACGTTTTGAGAAATATACAGATAAATTCTAAATGTACTTAATCCGTTGTGATGCTTTTATATCAATATTACATGCATTGATGAATTGATATAAATGTATGAAGAAGGATTGAAAATGATATTACTTGAACCAATTTGAACCAAAGGATAGAGCTAGTTGAATACTATTTGTAGAAGTTATTCTAATCATCGATAAAATAGCTTTTACCAATTTACAGGAGGATATTTCCTCCTGGTGATTTTATAATAAGAGATAATTTTTCAGTTGCTTTAACTTTTTTAATTCCATTTGTTTCATATAATTTTCCATATAATCTAGATCTAGATCTCCTTCATTGGTAACAGGCAACATTAATTTATCGCTGTTTAATCTATTTTCATTAATCTCACGATTAAAATGATATTTCTCTTGCAATCTGTTCAACAAAGTAACTATAAACAAATAATGATACTTATTATAATTTTCATTGCCCAATGAATGTACATGATCGCTTGCGATATACTTATAAGGATGATAGAAAGCATTTCCGACACTACCACTATTGGCAATCGTTATATCATAACTAGATTTTCTAACACCTTTCTCATTACCAATAAACCCATCAACTCCATTATTTAATGCGGTGGAAGAAATGTATGGTATGTTTCCTTCAACTTGATTAGCTTTTGTTAATCTTTTTCCACGCTGAAGATAAGTGAAAACATCTGCGACTCCAATAGCTAACCATTTTTTATCTTCCAGTGTTAAATATTCAACATCCCTTAACTCTTCTGCTAATTGGTTGTATTTTTGTAAAACATAACTCGATACATATTCACGTTTTTTGTTATACATTTTACGCCCAACAAACTCCATATACTCCCAATCAGGCTTGTTATCAACATTAACTGGTAATAACAAAGTTTCATTATTTAATCGATCTGTATTTCTTATATACCCATAGGAATACCTATTAGATTGATTATTTATTAATGTCACTAGATAATTTCCGACGTTTTTAGTAAGCTCTTTAAAACTACCAACAAATACATTTTTTGAAGCTATAAAATCTTCTTGCTTATAGACAGCATATCCAACAGATCCTTCACCAGTAGCGATAAATACAATTGAATTTCCATCCGAAACATGTATTCCTTCAAAATAATCCACGAAATCAACAACACCGTTGTTATTATAAGCCGCACCTATATAAGGAAATTGTTTGTCTGAAGATCCTGTTTCATAACTTGGATTTTTCCCGCGATAAATAGTTGTAAAAATATCCCCAACTTTGAATTCCTTCCGTTTAATCTCACTCTTCGACATTATATTAATCACCATCTTCAAACAAATTTTCCCGACCATGAAGTATCATGTTCAACTCAAAGCTCAAATGATCTGAAATAGTCTTTTCAAAATCTGCTATTTCAGGGATTTCTTCATTAAAGTAATAGAATGAGTGAAGCCATTCATCATCAGCTTCAATTTTTGTTTTTACACAAAAATCATTATTTGCTTCTATTCTATCAAACCAAACATCTAATAAATTTTGCTTTTTATCTTTTGCTCGGGGTGTTTCGACTAATCCAATATGCTTAGAGACTTTATATCCATCTTCAGTAAAATCAATAAACTTACATACTTTATTTTTGTCATGTGGTACTCCAGTAGTAAATACTGCTATACATGGATTGACACCAAAATTATAAAAAGTATCTTTATTAAGAGTAATAACTCCTTCAAGTGTATGTTTTTTAAATATATTTCGTTTAATTTCCTTTTCTATATTGGTTTTTCCTGTCATAGAACTTTGAGGAACAATGACTGCTACTCGTCCACCTTCTACAAGAGAGTCAAGCAAATGTTCAGTAAATGACATTTCATATAAATCAGGGTTTTTAGTAGAACCTTGGCTATAGGGCGGGTTTAACATACCAACATTACAGCCTTTAAGTTGGATTTCAGATGGATTTAATCTTAAAAAATCAGCGTTTTCCAGATTACTTTTCCCATCACCACGTAAAATCATATTAGTAGTAGCGATCGTAAACATATAGTTTTGAATTTCAATACCATAAATTTGATCCTTTTTTATACTATTTCTTTTTGCTACATCATCTTCATCTGTCTGTTCTAACATATGATGCATTGCAGCAACTAAAAAACCGCCTGTACCACAAGCAGGATCTATCACCTTGTCATTTGGTGATACCACTAATAAATCACAGAATAAATCTGTAATGTGACGTGGCGTTAAAACAATCCCTAATGTTTGCCCATCCCCACCAGAATAACTCATAAACTCACCATAAAAACGTCCCAAAATATCTTCTGAAGATTTCGAGTACACAATGTTAGTATACACACGATTATATAAAAATTCCGTGTAATATTTTAATGGTGTTTTCCCCAATGTTTCATTGATTTCGTTAATTTGAACAGTATTCTTTATAATATCAAATTGACTCATTAATTTATCTTTTTTAACGGTTGGCGACACATTTGAACGTTGCAAATTATTTTCTATCGCTATATATATTTTTTGACCATCAGTAACTGTAGTATCCCCTGTTAAAGAATCTATCGAGAAACTCCCATGTTCTGTTTCTCTCAATGCTAATAAAATTCCCGAAACAATTAATGGTTTGTCTTTATCTTGAGTAGCTCCATAATTTCTCAAGTCTTCATGTAATTCATAAGCATCTTTCAGTATCATTGCCAATTCTTTTTCTTTGTCTGTATCTTCTTCCAGTACTTCTTTTATGTAATATTCTTGAATGTTTTTATGACTAAATGAAATAAATGTTTCAATTTCTGGCAGTTCTTTATGACCACCTCGCTCGTCAACAAAAATTGGTGAGATAATGTGTCTTTTTTCATTTCCAGATACACCGATAGCAAAAATTTTCTTAAAATTTGTTTTTTGGGCTATATGCCTTGCATAATATAATGCACCGTTAACTGCATAATCTCTTATTGAAGATGTTTCTCGAACAATTAGACCATCATCACTTTTATCAATATGTTTGCTGGTATTAGATTTATTTTCAATTACAATAACGAAATCATGTACCACACCAACATACTCTGGTCTCCCAACATTTCCTGTCCCACTTTTTGAAGCTGTTTTTAGTGCTTCATTAATTTCTTTAATATTGCTCCCCTGAGGTGACATTAATCTTCCTAGATTTGCTTCTTTTAATAAATCATATACCCATAAATCTGTGCTAGCTTCGTTTTTCATATTATCACCTTTTTATATCATAATATAATACCATACTGCGAAGACAGCTCTGACTGTTAATCTGTACTAGTCAATTATTGCTCAAGCTTTTTACCAAGTAATATGTCTTGAATGCAGCATTGTAGTTTTTTAAAATGTTTTCGTGAATCTAGTAAACATAGTAATATTTATCAGTTCTACCAGTTTTGATGTTTATTTAATATTGTTTTTTAATTCCTCTAATGCTTTTAGTATTTCGCCTAACTTACGATTAACATTTAAAGTTATTTCCATGTGAGCAGCTTCTTTTCTACTCAATAAGCTTGATGACTCTGATATATCATTCTTTATAAACTTTGTAATACATTTGCATTCTCTTCACTCCCTCAGTGAACAGCAATATAATATTCTTTCGTATCCTCTAAATTTCTATTTTGATGGATTAAAAATTTATTTTGTCCTATTAATGTAGTCCTTCTTATACTTTTTTAATAATCCTTGTGTAAATACGCTTGGTTTTCCACCATCAATCGCAGCCATTCCAACAGCAAATTCTATTTCACTTTGACGTTTTAAACGTGATGTTACCTGCATATTAAACACCTCTTTTTAAAATTCTATATATCCATTATATCATATACATTTTAGATTTGATTATACATAAACACAAAAAAACCCTCTCCCACCAAAGTGAGAAAGGGTTTTGAATACGATAATTGTAAAATTAACGTTTTGAGAATTGTGGACGACGACGCGCTCCACGGAAACCGTACTTAGCACGCTCTTTCATACGAGAGTCACGTGTTAAGAAACCAGCTGATTTAAGAGCTGGACGGAAGTCTGGGTCAACGTTTAATAACGCACGTGCAACACCATGACGGATTGCACCAGCTTGACCAGTGTATCCTCCACCGTGAACGTTAACTAAAACATCATAGCTACCTAAAGTTTCAGTTGTTACTAATGGTTGTTTAATAACTTCACGTAATGTTTCGAATGGTACGTAGTCTTCTACGTCGCGGTTGTTGATAACGATTTTTCCGTCACCAGGAACTAGACGTACACGAGCTACTGAGCTTTTACGACGGCCAGTGCCGATATATTGTACTTGTGCCAAAATATTTCCTCCTCTAATTATCCACGAAGTTCGTAAACTTCTGGTTTTTGTGCCGCATGTGGGTGTTCAGAACCCGCATACACGTTTAATTTTCTGAATGTTTGGCTACCTAAAGGACCTTTTGGAAGCATACCTTTAATAGCAATTTCAAGCATTTTAGTTGGGTAGTTTGTGCGCATTTCTAAAGCAGTACGCTCTTTTAAACCACCTGTATAACCTGAATGACGGTAGTATTTTTTATCTTTTAATTTGTTACCTGTTAAATGAATTTTTTCAGCATTGATAACAATCACATGATCACCTGTATCTACATGTGGTGTGAATGTTGGTTTATGTTTTCCACGTAAAAGTGCTGCAACTTCAGAAGCTAAACGACCAAGCGTTTGACCTTCAGCGTCCACAACATACCATTTACGTTCTACTTCGTGGCCTTTTGCCATGAATGTTGTACGCATATTTGTATCCTCCTAATTACGATAAATTTCCCGTTTTAAATCTATATCCCTAAACACAAATAACCTTCCGGGGCATAATTGTGGGGTCTTAGAAATACCATTACTAATATTATAATGTTTTATGCTTTTAGTCAAGCATTTTGCAAAAAAACACACGGTGAAGTTGTTTATTTAACAAAGCAACTAAAAATCCATTTTAAAGTATAGTGTTTTTGTCATCGTACGTGACGCTTTGTAAATATAAACCATGTGCTGGTGCGGTTTTACTCGCCTTTTTTCGATCTTTAGAAAGTAAGATTTCCTGTACGTCTTGTGGCTTGTGCCAACCAATCCCAACAGCTAAAAGCATACCTGCAATTGTCCGTACCATATTGTATAAAAAACCGTCTCCTTCTATCGTTAAAACAAGTTCATTCCCATCTCTATGAACGGTTAATAACCGAACTGTTCGTACTTTATTAGAAGTCGCTGTTTTCGATGAACAAAAACTAGTAAAATCATGTTTTCCAATTAAATAACTAGCTGCTTCATTCATCTTTGCAATATCAGGATTCGACCTTCCTAAATGAACCGAATAATTTCTTTCAAACGGACTATGAATTTCATCATAAGACCATTTGAATACATACGTTTTACCTGTTGCTGAATAGCGCGCGTGAAATTCTTCATCTACATATTCAGCATGCACCGCACGAATATCTTTCGGTAATAAAACATTCATTGCCATAACCCAACGATCTACTGCTAATTTCAGTGGTGTGTCAAAATGAATGACTTGTCCAAATGCGTGAACACCAGCATCTGTTCGTCCACTTGCTACAGAGTAAATCGACTGGTCTTTATGAACTTTTCGAAGTGCTTTATCAACCTCGGATTGTACAGTTCTCATACCTGGTTGAAACTGATAACCAGCAAAATTTGTCCCGTCATAAGCAATTGTCATCTTTACACGGTTCATACTTTCCTACACCTACCCTCTTAAAAAGTACAGAAGAGCAGCGAGTGTTACGAGTAAAATGATGCCCATTGTATCTCGTATATCCCACTTTAACTGGCGATACCGCGTTCTACCTTCTCCACCGCGATAACCACGTACTTCCATCGCAATCGCTAAGTCCTCAGCACGTTTAAACGCACTGACGAATAAGGGTACGAGTAATGGGATTACTGCGTTAATACGCTCTTTTATTGTGCCAGAAGTGATATCAGATCCACGTGCCAATTGCGCTTTTAAAATTTTGTCCGTTTCATCCATTAAAGTCGGAATAAATCTTAAAGAAATAGACATCATTAAGGCCAGTTCATGAACAGGCAATCTAATGATTTTCAACGGCCCGAGTAATTCTTCCATCCCATCTGTAATCGAAATAGGTGAAGTCGTTAATGTTAAAATCGAAGTCATTAAGACGAGCACAAGAAATCTTAAAGAGATGAAAATCCCTTGTCTCAATCCTTCTTCATAGATTTTAAAAATCTTTAAATCGACGATTACAGCGCCTTCTTTAGTAAATAAAATATGCATTAAAAACGTGAAAATAATTAAAAGTATAATTGGTTTTAGACCATTCAAAAGAAAGTAAAGACGAATGCGTGATGCCGCGATTGTAAGCAATGTGAAAGCAAGTAAGATCGCATACGTCACTGTATTATTCGCTAAAAAAACAGCAAAGACAAAGAAAAAGACAAAAATTAACTTTGAACGAGGATCCATTTTATGCACGAATGATTCCCCTGGAATAAATCTCCCAAAAATCATTTTTTCTAGCATTGTGGACGCTCCTTTGCAGCATCGGCAATCATTTTCGCCAATTGTTCTTCAGTTAATGCGCTTTGAGGTAATGTGCGTCCAATGAGTTTTTCAAAATCCTTTTGAAACAATAATGTACGCGGTAAACTTAAGCGAAACTTTTGTAAAGCCTCTTCCTCACTAAATACTTCTTCAGCTGTGCCACTTAAAGCGGCTGTACCTTCATGCATCACGACAATTTGATCTGCGTATCTTGCAGCATCTTCCATACTATGTGTAACAAGAATCGTCGTTAAATTCTTCTCCTTATGTAGACGGTAAAATAACTCCATAATTTCTCGACGCCCTTTCGGATCAAGACCAGCAGTCGGTTCATCCAACACAAGAATCGACGGATTAAATGCGAGTACACCCGCAATGGCAACTCTACGCATCTGTCCTCCTGATAAATCAAAAGGTGATTGGTGTGCTACTTCTTTTGGTAAACCAAGTAACTCCAATAATTCATACGCCCTTTGCTCAGCTTCTTTTGCATCTACACCAAAATTGAGTGGCCCGAACATGATATCTTTCAATACAGTTTCTTCAAATAATTGATGCTCTGGAAATTGAAAGACAATCCCTACTTGACGGCGTACGTCTTTCAGTTGCTTCGCCTTCGTTTTAGCATCAATTGATAAATCACCAATTTTCACAATACCCTCTGAAGGTTTTAATAGCCCATTCAAATGCATGAGAACTGTTGATTTACCAGAACCTGTATGACCGATAATTGCTGTATAAGCCCCTGAATTAATCTTTATATTGACATCATTTAATGCTCTTTTCTCGAAAGGTGTATCTTTACTATATAAATAACCTACTTGTTGAAGTGAGATGTCCATAGCTCATTCACCAATTCTTCTTCTGTCATATGTTCTCCAGCTAAAGGCAGTCCGTTGTCTCGGATGAGTTGTGACATATTCATCGCAAATGGTATGTCCAATCCAATAGCTGAGAGCATTTCATGATTTGAAAACACTTCTTCCGGCGTCCCAGTCATTAACAGTTTGCCTTGATTCATGACAATCATGCGGTCTGCTAAACGTGCTTCTTCTAGATCATGTGTAATCGAAATGACCGTTAAATTAGTCTTTTCTTTTAACTCTGATACGATGCGAATTACTTCATGGCGTCCTTCTGGATCTAACATTGAAGTAGCCTCGTCTAAAATTAACAATTGTGGATTTAAGGCTAGTGCCCCTGCAATTGCTACTCGTTGCTTTTGACCACCTGATAAATGATGCGGTTCGTGATTAAGAAATTTTTCCATCTTTACCATCGCTAATGATTCATGGACAACTTTAACCATTTCAGAAAAAGGAACGCCTTTATTTTCTAGCGCAAACGCAACGTCATCTTGTACGGTTGCACCGACAAATTGATTGTCGGGATTTTGAAAAACAATCCCCATTTTGGAACGTAATTCCCAAATATTATCTTCTGTTACATCTTCTAAAAATAAGTTCAATGCACCTTCATCAGGAAACAAAAGACCAATCATCAATTTAGCTAATGTCGACTTCCCAGATCCATTATGGCCAACAATAGCAATCCACTCTCCATCATTCACAGTAAATGAGACATCATCAACTGCTTTTTTGGATGGTTTTTCATCATCAGTTGGATACGAAAATGAAACGCCATGTAAAGATAAAATTTCTTTCACAACCTACACCTCCATCAAGCTCATAAAGCACGAGCTTATCTCTTTATATAAGTAGAGCATCTAGCCTTTAAAAAGTACAGGAAAGGCAATGGATGTTCATATTGGATGAACTACTGCAAAACGCTGTATTTTTTTATAGACCAGATGCTACAAAGTACTTCATTAAAATAAAAAAAGCGCGCACCTCATCCGAAGAAACGCGCAAGTCATTATTCACAACATTAGGTGCTCAATCCAATGTTGCGGATGAGGTACGTAGAGCTAGACCGAGTAAATTTAGCTTCATCGATCGTAACACTCAGCTTTAAATTGTCGTATAAATCTTTGAAAAAAGGGTGTGGATAGCGTATGCCAGACACACCCAAAAGTTAAATTATAGTTTACACAAGTTCAATAATTACAACAGGTGCTCCGTCTCCACGACGAGGTCCTACTTTAAGAATACGAGTGTATCCACCTTGACGATCAGCGTAGCGTGGTGCTACATCATCAAATAATTTTTGAATCGCGTAAGTTTTAACTTCCTTACCTTCTTCATTTTTAGTGATTGTGTAATCACGACGCATGAACTCAGCAGCTTGACGACGTGCGTGTAAATCACCACGCTTACCAAGTGTGATCATTTTTTCAACTACTGAACGTAGCTCTTTCGCACGTGTTTCAGTCGTTTCGATACGCTCGCTAACGATTAAGTCTGTTGTAAGGTCACGTAGTAACGCTTTACGTTGAGAACTAGTACGTCCTAATTTTCTGTATGCCATCAATTTTCCCTCCTTCAACCAGTGGAATCACTTAATCTTCGACTCTTAAATCCAGATTAAGATCTTCTAACTTCGCTTTCACTTCTTCAAGTGATTTGCGACCGAGATTTCGTACTTTCATCATTTCTTCTTCAGTTTTATTCGATAATTCTAGAACAGTGTTAATACCAGCACGTTTTAGGCAGTTATATGAACGAACAGAAAGATCTAATTCTTCGATCGTCATCTCTAGAACTTTTTCAATCTGGTCTTCTTCTTTTTCTACCATAATCTCTGCAGATTGTGCTTCGTCTGTCATGTTAACGAATATATTTAAGTGCTCAGTGAGGATTTTTGCACCAAGTGAAACTGCTTCTTTTGGTCCAATGCTACCATCCGTAGTTACATCTAGTGTAAGCTTATCGAAGTTTGTAGATTGTCCTACTCGAGTGTTTTCAACTTGGAAATTAACACGTGAAACTGGCGTGTAGATCGAATCAATTGGAATAACACCAATCGTTAGATCTTCACGTTTGTTCATGTCAGCTGGTGCATAACCACGTCCACGCATAGCGTACATACGCATACGTAAGTGTCCATTTTTACCTAAAGTAGCAATTTGCAACTCTGGGTTTAAAATTTCCACGTCGCTGTCATGTGTAATATCAGCTGCAGTCACAACACCTTCACCTTTAATATCTACCTCAATGACTTTCTCTTCGTCAGAATAAATCTTCAGAGCGAGTTTCTTCACATTTAAAATAATAGATGCGACATCTTCAACAACTCCATCAATTGCTGAAAACTCATGTAACACACCATCAATTTGAATGGAAGTAACAGCTGCTCCCGGTAACGAGGAAAGAAGAATGCGTCGCAAGGAATTACCTAATGTATTTCCATACCCACGTTCTAGCGGTTCAATGATAAACTTTCCGAATTTCGAATCTTCGCTAATTTCTACTGTCTCAATTTTCGGTTTCTCAATTTCGATCATTCGTTTATCCTCCTTCAAAACGTCGTATAATTGGCCGTTTTATTTTAAATCCATTTTAAACTTGTAAATTTCCATCATACTGTGTTTAGCTTAGACAAAAATTACGCTTTTCAATCAAATGGAATGCAGACCAGTATTATACACGGCGACGTTTTGGTGGACGGCAACCATTATGTGGAACTGGAGTTACGTCACGAATCGCAGTAACTTCAAGACCAGCAGCTTGTAATGAACGGATTGCTGCTTCACGACCAGCACCTGGTCCTTTAACAGTAACTTCCGTATATTTTAATCCATGTTCCATTGCAGCTTTTGCAGCTGTTTCAGCAGCCATTTGAGCAGCGAATGGAGTTGATTTACGAGAACCTTTGAAGCCTAGTGCCCCAGCACTTGACCATGACAATGCGTTCCCTTGCATGTCAGTAATAGTAACAATAGTATTGTTAAACGTCGAACGAATATGTGTAACACCGTTTTCTATATTCTTTTTCACACGACGCTTACGTGAAACTTGTTTCTTTGCCATGTTATCAAGAAACCTCCTTTACGTATGAATTATTTTCTAACTGCGCGTTTAGCACCCTTACGAGTACGTGCGTTGTTTTTTGTGTTTTGTCCGCGAACTGGTAAGCCACGACGGTGGCGAATACCACGGTTGCTTCCAATTTCCATCAGACGTTTAATGTTAAGTGACGTTTCACGACGAAGGTCACCTTCCACTTTTAAGTTGTCAATCTCAGTACGGATTTTATCTAATTCAGCATCAGTTAAATCGCGTACACGTGTGTCCTCAGATACTCCAACAGCTTCTAAAACCTTTTGAGCAGTTGTTTTACCGATTCCGAAAATATACGTTAATGAAATAACAATGCGCTTATCGCGCGGAATGTCTACACCAGCAATACGTGCCATAAAAATTGTGCACCTCCTTTAATATTAACCTTGTCTTTGTTTATGTTTTGGATTTTCACAGATAACCATTACTCGCCCACGTCTGCGAATAACTTTACATTTTTCACAGATCGGCTTTACAGATGCTCTAACTTTCATCTTACACAACCTCCTTCATATTCCGGAGTGCAAAAGTTTACTTGAAACGGTACGTAATTCGACCGCGTGTTAAATCATACGGTGAAAGTTCCATAGTTACTTTGTCACCAGGTAGGATACGGATAAAGTGCATACGGATTTTACCTGAAACATGTGCAAGTACCGTATGACCGTTTTCTAACTCTACTTTAAACATCGCATTTGGCAACGTTTCAACTACAGTTCCTTCGACTTCAATTACATCGTCTTTCGCCATCATTCCTGTCTCCCTTCTATATCTCATTAAAGGTTTCACCATCAAACGGCATTAGTCGCCTTTAAAGCTTTCTGAACATACGTCTGGAACGCAAGAGTGATGTTCGAAAGACGTCTGCCATAGTTATTTCCGGAGTTCAAAATCCTTTATAACATAGGAAGCTTGAATTTACCGGAATTGGAACACGACCGTTCAGAGTGCCAAGATCGAGCTCTCAGAAACGTTTATGACAAGTTTCATACTGTTAGTTGTATGAAACAATAACGCCTAACAGAACTCCAGCATTTCTTGTGCCGGGCATCATATGCTTTTGCAGCTCTTTGTGTGAAATGCCCTTTCCGTGTGTCCAGCATTCACATGCTGCTGCGTAATCTATTATACCAAATTACGATTGCATGTGCCCGGAAAGGTTACTGAGCGTTCCCTTGTAGGATAACGTCCAGATCTTTGAAAACGTTTTGAATGTCTTGTTGTCCATCTATGTTTGCTAACACGCCTTTTTCTTTATAAAAAGCTAAAAGCGGCGCAGTTTGTGTCATGTTTACATCTAAACGATTTTTAACCGTTTCAGGATTGTCATCCTCGCGTTGATAAAGTTCGCCACCATCTTTATCACATACACCATCTTCCTTAGGAGGATTGAATTGTAAATGATAAGATGTTCCACATACTTTACAAATCCGACGACCTGTTAATCGCTTAACAAGTTCCTCAGGATTTACTTCAATGTTTACGACATGCTCAATTTTACGATTTGTATCAGCTAAAAGCTCATCAAGTGCTTCAGCTTGTGGAACTGTACGTGGGAATCCGTCTAATAGAAAGCCTTTTTCGCAATCAGCTTTCGACAAACGTTCACGTACAATACCAATCGTAACTTCGTCCGGAACAAGTGCACCTTGATCCATATAAGACTTAGCTTTTAAACCAAGTTCTGTTCCTTCAGAAATTGCAGCACGAAACATATCACCAGTAGAAATATGAGGTATATTGTACTTTTCAACAATGCCATCTGCCTGAGTCCCTTTACCAGCACCAGGCAATCCCATTAGTATGATATTCATACAGATTTAACCTCCACACTTAGCTTCTTTACGAAGTTTATTTCATAAAGCCTTTATAATGACGCTTTACAAGTTGTGATTCAAGTTGTTTCATCGATTCAAGTGCAACACCAACAACGATAAGCAAACTTGTTCCTCCAATTTGTAATGATTGTGGAAGATTTGCCAAGTTAATAAAGAAAATCGGCATTACTGAAACGACAGCAAGGAAAATTGCACCTACAAACGTTAATCTGTATAAAGTACTCGTTAAGTAATCTTGAGTGTCTTTACCTGGACGAATGCCAGGAATGTAAGCTCCTTGTTTCTTTAAATTCTCAGCTGCATTTTCAGGATTAACCTGAATGAATGCATAGAAATATGTGAATGCAACAATTAACGCTACGTAGATTACCATACCTACAGGTTTTGTATAATCAAAAACGTTAATGATCGTTGATGTGATGTTATTATCTCCAAAGAATCCTGCTAATGATTGCGGTGTAATAAAGAACGCCGCAGCGAAGATTACCGGAATAACACCAGCTGCATTTAATTTTAATGGCATATGCGTTTGCTGACCCGCCATCGTTTGACCGCGACCAGTTGCACGTTTCGCATATTGAACCGGTATTTTACGTAGTGCTTCTTGTACATAAATTACACCTACTGTTACTGCCACAATGACAAGTAATAGCAATGCTGTAATTCCAAGCTTAATGAATAGTGCATCCCCTGCGCCTTGAATTTGAGTCGCAAAGTATTGGTTTACAGCAGTTGGAATACCTGCTACGATTCCCGCAAAGATAATGATGGAAATACCATTTCCAACACCCTTCTCAGTAATCTTTTCACCAAGCCATAATAGAAATGCAGTTCCCGCAGCTAGGACAATCGCGATGATGACATATGTAGCGATGCTTTCATCTTTGATCAGACCATTATACATACGGTTAAATCCAAAGGACATTGCTGCACCTTGGATTAACGCTAAAACGATTGTGAAGTATCTAGTAAATTGTGCTGATTTACGTCGACCAACATCACCTTGTTTTGCCCATTCAGCAAACTTTGGTACAACATCCATCTGCAATAATTGCATAATGATAGATGCTGTAATGTATGGCATAATTCCCAATGCTAAGATCGAGAAGTTTATTAATGCCCCACCACCAAATACGTTTAGAAAACCAATTAAGCTCTGATCCGTCTGCTGTAACACTGAAGCGTCAACGCCTGGAACAGGTATAAATGTACCTATTCTGAAGACGATGAGCACAAGCAATGTGAAGAGGATTTTATTTCTTATATCTTTAACGCGCATAAAGTTAGAGATTGTCTGAAACATTAAACCACCTCAGTTTGCCCGCCTGCTTGTTCGATTGCTTCTTTAGCAGATGCAGAGAATTTGTGTGCTTTAACTGTTAGCTTTTTCTCAAGCTTACCGTTACCTAAAATTTTAATACCTGATTTAGCATTGTTTACTACACCAGTTTCAATTAATAATTCAGGTGTTACTTCTGTGCCTTCCTCGAAAAGGTTTAGTTTATCAAGGTTGACTACAGCGAATTCTTTACGGTTAATGTTCGTAAATCCACGTTTTGGTAAACGTTGGAATAACGGTGTTTGACCACCTTCAAAACCTAAACGTACACCACCGCCTGAACGAGCGTTTTGACCTTTATGACCTTTACCCGCTGTTTTACCGAATCCAGATCCGATACCACGTCCAAGACGTTTATGGCTTTTACGAGAACCTTGTGCTGGTTTTAATTCGTGTAATTTCATTTCATTGGCACCTCCTTAAATCAAAATTAGGAATTACAGTTCGTTTACTGTAACTAAATGAGATACTACATTAATCATTCCTCGGATAGAATCATTGTCTTGATGTTCTACAGTTTGATTAATTTTTTTAAGCCCTAAAGCTTCAATTGTTTTACGTTGTGCTGGTTTAGAACCAATCACACTTTTTGTAAGGGTAATTTCAAGTTTTTTAGCCATTGTGTTTCCCCCCTTAACCTAGCAGTTCTTCTACAGTTTTTCCACGTAGGCTTGCAACGTCCTCAGCACGTTTTAAGCTTTCTAGTCCTTGGATTGTTGCACGAACCATATTAATTGGTGTGCTTGAACCTAAAGATTTAGATAGAATATCTGTGATTCCTGCTAGCTCGAGTACAGCACGAACAGGTCCTCCAGCGATAACTCCTGTACCAGGTGCTGCAGGTTTGATTAATACTTGACCTGCACCGAAGCGTCCAACAATTTCGTGTGGAGTTGTGCCTTTTACCATCGGTACTTCAACTAAGTTTTTCTTAGCATCTTCTACTGCTTTACGAATTGCTTCTGGAACTTCTTGTGCTTTACCAGTTCCGAAACCAACTCGACCATTTTTATCACCAACAACAACTAGTGCTGTGAAACGGAAACGACGTCCACCTTTAACAACTTTTGCTACTCGGTTAATCGTTACTACGCGTTCTTCAAATTCACTTTTGTTTTGATCATTACGACGCATGAAATGTGTCCCTCCTTCTTAATTAAAATTCTAGACCATTTTCACGTGCTGCTTCTGCAAGAGCCTTAACACGGCCGTGAAATAGGTAACCGCCACGGTCGAATACAACCGCTTTAACGTCTTTTTCAGCCGCTTTTTTAGCGATTGCTTCGCCGATTTTCGCTGCTGCTTCTACGTTAGATTTTGAATCTGCTTCGAAGCCTTTGTCCATTGTTGAAGCACTCGCTAAAGTAACTCCGTTCGCATCGTCGATTAATTGAGCATAAATATGCTTATTAGAACGAAATACGTTTAAACGTGGACGCGCTGCAGTTCCGCTAATTTTCGTACGTACACGTGAATGACGTTTTTTACGAACTGCGTTTTTATCATTTTTCGTAATCATCGTGGTCACTCCTTCCAACTTGCCTTACGCGGCATTATTTACCAGTTTTTCCTTCTTTACTGCGTACATGTTCACCTTGGTAACGAACACCTTTACCTTTATATGGCTCTGGCGGACGAGATTGACGGATGTTAGACGCTAAAGCTCCAACGCGCTCCTTGTCAATACCACGAACTGTAATGTTTGTATTATTTGGAACTTCGATTTCAATTCCTTGTTCTGGTGTAAATTCTACTGGATGTGAGTATCCAACGTTTAACACAAGTTTAGTACCTTGAAGTTGAGCACGGTAACCTACCCCGATCAATTCAAGTTTACGTTCGAAACCTTGTGAAACACCTACTACCATGTTGTCTAATAAAGAACGAGTTGTTCCGTGAATAGAACGGTGTTCTTTAGATTCTGAAGGACGAACTAAAGTAATTTCATTGCCTTCTTGTTCAATCTTAATATCAGCGTTAAGCTGTTTGTTTAATTCACCTTTTGGTCCTTTAACAGTTACAAAGTTACCTTCTGCAATCGTAACTGTTACATCTGCAGGAACTACGATGACTTTATTTCCAATACGAGACATTCAATTGCACCTCCATTCATTTGTTCAGTATTACCAAACGTAAGCTACGACTTCTCCGCCTACTTGCTTCGCACGTGCTTCTTTATCTGTAAGAAGACCGTTTGATGTAGAAACGAGGGCGATACCAAGACCGTTCAAAACTTTAGGTACTTCATTTGTTTTTGCATATACGCGAAGTCCAGGTTTTGAAATACGTTTAAGACCTGTAATAACACGCTCGTTGTTTTGTCCATATTTCAAGAAAATGCGGATGATTCCTTGTTTGTTATCTTCAACATACTCAACGTCACGGATAAAACCTTCACGTTTTAAAATTTCTGCAATTTCTTTTTTAATGTTTGAAGCAGGTACTTCTAGCTTCTCGTGGCGAACCATGTTCGCGTTACGGATGCGAGTAAGCATATCTGCTACCGGATCACTCATTGTCATTCTATTGACCTCCTTCCCATATTTAGGGGATTACCAGCTTGCTTTTTTAACGCCAGGAATTTGTCCTTTGTATGCTAATTCACGGAAACAAATACGGCAAAGCATAAATTTGCGATATACTGAATGCGGACGTCCACAACGTTCACAACGTGTGTACTCTTGCACTTTAAATTTCGCCTTACGTTTCTGTTTGGCTACCATAGATTTTTTAGCCATGATTTCGCCTCCCTCTCTTTTACTTCTGGAACGGCATACCGAACTGCTTTAATAACTCATGCGCTTCTTCGTCAGAGTTTGCAGTTGTAATGATGTTAATGTCCATACCACGAATTTTAGATACTTTATCATAGTCAATTTCAGGGAAGATTAATTGTTCTTTAACCCCTAAAGTGTAGTTTCCACGACCATCGAATGCTCTTTTAGATACACCATGGAAGTCACGAACACGTGGTAATGCGATTGATACTAATTTATCTAAGAACTCATACATACGCTCTCCGCGTAATGTAACTTTTGTTCCAATCGGCATTCCTTCACGAAGACGGAATCCTGCAATTGATTTCTTTGCACGTGTAACAACAGGTTTTTGACCAGCAATAATTGTTAGGTCTTCAACTGCTGCATCAAGTGCTTTCGAGTTTTGAACTGCGTCACCAACACCCATGTTGATTACGATCTTGTCAATTTTCGGTACTTGCATTACTGAAGTATATTCAAACTTGCTCATTAAAGCAGGTGTGATTTCTTTTTGAAATTTCTCTTTAAAACGACTCACTTAGAAGACCCTCCTTTCTCGCCATTAATTACTTTTTTGCTCACCTGGTCGATAATTTCGCCAGATTTTTTAGCAACACGGTATTTAACGAGGTGATTTTCACCATCGATAACTTTTTCTTCAAATTTATAACCTACACGAGTAGGTTCACCCGATTTAGGGTCTACTAACATTACGTTAGAAGCATGAATTGCAGCTTCAACACTTACAATTCCACCTTGTGGGTTTTCTTGGTTAGGCTTTGTATGTTTTTTGACGATGTTAACACCCTCAACTAATACACGGTCTTTGCCAGGGAAACTAGCTAAGATTACGCCTGTTTTACCTTTATCTTTACCTGAAATAACGGTAACTTTATCGCCTTTTTTTACATGCATTGTATCGCACCTCCTTATTTGGAACTGTCAAATTAAAGTACTTCTGGAGCAAGAGAAATGATTCTCATGAAATTGTTGTCACGTAGTTCACGCGCAACAGGTCCAAAAATACGTGTTCCTCTTGGGCTCTTATCATCTCTGATGATTACGCATGCGTTCTCATCGAATGTAATGTATGTTCCGTCGTCACGACGAACCCCGCTCTTTGTGCGGACGATAACAGCTTTAACAACTTCGCCCTTCTTAACAACGCCACCTGGTGTTGCCTTTTTCACTGAACAAACAACGATATCACCGATGTTAGCAGTTTTGCGGCCAGTACCACCAAGTACTTTGATCGTTAACACTTCACGAGCTCCTGAGTTGTCAGCAACTTTCATACGAGTCTCTTGTTGGATCATTTAGGCTACCTCCTCTCGGACTGTACTATCCGATCTTTAAAATTAAATAACGATTGCTTTTTCCACAATTTCTACGAGGCGGAAGCGTTTAGACTTAGATAATGGACGTGTTTCCATAATGCGAACGATATCGCCCATTTTTGCTTCGTTCAGCTCATCGTGGACTTGATATTTCTTAGAGTACTTTACACGTTTGCCGTACAAAGTATGTTTTTTATACGTTTCAACCATAACAGTTACTGTTTTATCATTTTTATCTGATACAACACGTCCTGTATAGGATTTACGTTGATTGCGCTCAGTCATGAACTAGACCTCCTTCACATCAGTTATTTGCACTGATTTCTCTTTGACGTATTACAGTTTTCATGCGCGCGATCGATTTACGAACTTGACCGATGCGTGCCGTGTTTTCTAATTGACCTGTCGCCAATTGGAAGCGAAGGTTGAAAAGCTCTTCTTTAAGTGACTTTACTTCTTGCTCAATCTCTGCAGTTGTGAGTTCACGAATTTCTTTAGCTTTCATTAGATTCACCACCAATTTCTTCACGTTTTACAAACTTACTTTTAACAGGAAGTTTGTGAGATGCAAGACGAAGTGCCTCACGTGCAACTTCTTCACTAACACCCGCAATTTCGAACATTACACGACCAGGTTTAACAACTGCTACCCAGCCTTCTACAGCACCTTTACCAGCACCCATACGAACCTCAAGAGGCTTCTTAGTATATGGTTTATGTGGGAAAATATTGATCCATACTTTACCGCCACGTTTCATATAACGAGTCATTGCGATACGTGCTGCTTCAATTTGACGGCTTGTAATCCAACCAGCTTCAGTAGCTTGAAGACCGAATTCTCCAAAGTTTACTGTAGCACCGCCTTTAGTTTTACCACGTAGGTTTCCACGGAATACGTTACGATATTTCACGCGTTTAGGCATTAACATATTAGTTGCCTCCTTCCTCAGAGTTCTTTTTAGATGGAAGGACTTCTCCTTTGTAGATCCATACTTTAACACCTAGTTTACCGAATGTTGTATCGGCTTCAGCGTGTGCATAATCAATGTCAGCACGTAAAGTATGAAGTGGAACAGATCCTTCACTATATCCTTCTGCACGAGCGATGTCGGCACCGCCAAGACGTCCAGATACTTGTGTTTTAATTCCTTTTGCACCAGCGCGCATTGTGCGTTGGATTGTTTGCTTTTGAACGCGACGGAATGATACGCGCCCTTCTAATTGACGTGCAATGTTTTCAGCTACTAATTTAGCATCTAAGTCAGCACGTTTGATTTCTACGATGTTGATGTGTACACGCTTGCCAGTTAATGCGTTTAGTTTTTGGCGTAAAGCTTCAACTTCAGATCCACCTTTACCAATAACCATACCAGGCTTCGCAGTGTGAATAGAAATGTTTACACGCTTTGCAGCACGCTCGATTTCTACTTTTGATACAGATGCATCAGATAAATGCTTCTCAATGAATTTACGGATTTCTAAGTCTTCATGCAATAATGTTGCATAGTCTTTTTCAGCGTACCATTTTGACTCCCAGTCACGAATGATACCTACACGTAAACCAGTAGGATTTATTTTTTGACCCACGAATTACCCCTCCTTCTTTTCTGCTACCACGACAGTGATGTGGCTAGTGCGTTTGTTAATAGCACTTGCGCGACCTTGTGCGCGTGGACGGAAACGTTTCATTGTTGCGCCTTCGTTAACGAATGCTTCGCTAACTACTAATTCTTCAATGTTCATTTCATAGTTATGCTCAGCATTTGCGATAGCTGATTTTAATAATTTTTCTACAACAGGTGATGCTGCTTTCGGTGTATGTTGCAGAATTGCCAATGCTTCACCGATTTTTTTGCCTCGGATAAGATCAACGACTAAACGAACTTTACGAGGAGCAATACGGACTGTGCTGGCAGTAGCTTTTGCTTGTTGCATCAGAATTTACCTCCTCTCAATTAGCGACCCGTTTTCTTGTCGTCGCCACCGTGACTTTTGAATGTGCGTGTAGGTGCGAATTCACCTAGTTTGTGTCCTACCATATCTTCAGTAACGTATACTGGAACGTGTTTACGACCATCATAAACTGCGATTGTGAAACCGATGAAAGATGGGAAAATCGTAGAACGACGTGACCAAGTTTTAATTACTTGCTTTCTTTCAGAACTTTGTTGTGCTTCTACTTTATTCATTAGATGCTCATCAACAAAAGGTCCTTTTTTCAAGCTGCGGCCCATACTAGAACCTCCCTCCCTGTTTGTACTACGGTCCAATGTTTGAACCGCAGTGCGTAGTTATTATTTTTTACGACGACGAACGATGTACTTGTCAGTCTTGTTATTTTTCTTACGCGTTTTGTAACCAAGTGTTGGTTTGCCCCATGGTGTAAGTGGTGAAGGCATCCCGATACCAGTACGCCCTTCTCCCCCACCGTGTGGGTGATCGTTCGGGTTCATTACAGATCCACGTACAGCTGGACGTTTACCTAACCAACGTGAGCGACCTGCTTTACCAATGTTTACTAGTTCATGTTGTTCGTTACCAACTTGACCGATTGTTGCACGGCAAGTAGCTAGGATCATACGAACTTCGCCTGATTGTAGACGAACGATAACGTATTTACCTTCACGACCAAGAACTTGTGCTGATGTACCAGCTGAGCGAACTAATTGTCCACCTTTACCTGGTTTTAATTCGATGTTATGGATAGTAGAACCCATTGGAATGTTTTCTAATGGTAGAGCGTTCCCTACTTTAGCATCTACGTTTGGACCAGATATGACAGTCATACCCACTTTAAGTCCTTTTGGTGCAATAATGTATTTCTTTTCTCCATCTGCATAATTAATTAATGCAATGTTAGCAGAACGGTTTGGATCGTACTCGATAGTAGCAACGCGTCCTGGAATGTCATCTTTTCGACGTTGGAAATCGATAACACGGTATTGACGCTTATGTCCACCAGCTTGGTGACGCACAGTAGTTCTACCAGTGTTGTTACGGCCGCCTTTGCGTGTAAGTGGCTTCAATAACGATTTCTCTGGTTTATCAGTTGTGATTTCAGCGAAATCTAATGAAGTCATATTACGGCGTCCGTTTGTAGTCGGCTTGTAATGTTTGATCGCCATTGTTTTCCCTCCTTATAATATTACAGGTAACTTTTCGTTACAATAAATTAGATTTCGAATAACTCGATATCTTTAGAATCAGCTGCTAATGTAACAATTGCTTTACGGCGCTTGTTTGTGTAGCCAGCATGTCTTCCCATACGCTTGAACTTACCTTTGTAGTTCGCAACGTTAACTTTTGCTACTTTCACACCGAAAATTTCTTCTACAGCGTCTTTAATTTGAGTCTTGTTTGCGCGAGTGTCAACTTCGAATGTGTATTTGTTGAATTCCATTTGTTCAGAAGAACGCTCGGTAATGACCGGACGTTTTAAGATATCACGTGCTTCCATTAACCAAGCACCTCCTCTACTTTTTCTACTGCTGCTTTAGTCATTACTAATTTGTTATGACCAACAAGGTCTAAAACGTTTAAAGCATCTGCAGTGATGACACTTACACCTTTGATGTTACGAGCAGATAATGCTACTGTTTCATCTAGGTTTGCAGTGACAAACAATGCTTTTTCATTGATTGATAAGTTCGTTAAAACTTGTGCGAATTCTTTTGTCTTTGGTGCTTCAAATGTTAATGCGTCCAGAACGATTAAGTTCTCTTCACGAACTTTTGAAGATAAACCAGATAAAAGTGCTAAGCGACGAACTTTTTTGTTTAGGCTGTATGCGTAGCTTCTTGGTGTTGGACCAAATACTACACCGCCTCCACGCCATTGTGGTGAACGGATCGAACCTTGACGAGCACGACCAGTACCTTTTTGACGCCATGGCTTACGTCCTCCGCCTGCTACTTCAGAACGGTTTTTAACCTTATGGTTACCTTGACGTAAAGATGCGCGTTGTTGGATGACAGCTTCAAATAATACTGCTTCATTTGGCTCGATACCGAAGATCGCTTCGTTTAACTCGATTTCACCAACTGAAGAACCTGTTTGATTTAATACTGCTAATTTAGACATTCATGTTTCCTCCTTTCTTAAGATTACTTGTTTCCTTTGATTGCAGCGCTAACTCTTACTAAAGATTTGCGCGCTCCAGGAACGTTACCTTTTACTAATAATAAGTTACGCTCAGCGTCAACTTTTACGATTTCAAGGTTTTGGATTGTTACTGTCTTGTTACCCATGCGTCCTGGAAGTTTCTTTCCTTTGAATACACGTTGTCCGTCAACAGATCCGATTGAACCTGGTGCACGGTGGAAACGAGAACCATGACTCATAAATCCAATTTTAAAGCCGTAGCGTTTAACAACACCTTGATACCCTTTACCTTTACTAACTCCTGTAATGTCGACTACATCGCCTTCTGCAAATGTATCAACTTTGACTTCCTGACCAACCTCGTGTGCGTTAACGTCCATTCCACGGAATTCGCGGATGAAGCGCTTAGGTGCAGTTTCAGCTTTTGCAGTATGTCCTTTTTCAGGTTTGTTTGCAAGCTTTTCACGTTTGTCTTCAAATCCTAATTGGATCGCGTTGTATCCATCAGTTTCTACAGTTTTCTTTTGTAAAACAACGTTTGGAGTTGCTTCGATTACTGTTACTGGGATTAAATCACCGTTTTCTGCGAAAATTTGTGTCATACCGACTTTTCTTCCTAAGATTCCTTTGGCCATTCGTCACACCTCCTGTAATTTTGATATTTTCTATTAGATTATAACTTGATTTCGATGTCTACGCCTGATGGTAAGTCTAGCTTCATTAAAGCGTCAACTGTTTGTGGCGTTGGTTTTACGATGTCGATTAAGCGTTTATGTGTGCGCATCTCGAACTGTTCACGTGAATCTTTGTTAACGTGTACTGAACGAAGAATCGTGTACACTGATCTTTCAGTTGGAAGTGGTATCGGACCTGATACACCTGCACCTGAACGTTTAGCAGTTTCTACGATTTTCTCAGCAGATTGATCTAAAATGCTGTGATCATACGCTTTTAAACGAATACGAATCTTTTGTTTTGCCATTATTTTCCCTCCCTCTCGCCTAATTACTAGACATTCTCCACGAAAATTTCCCACATACCCGCCATGGCAATGCGGCCGGGTGTGTCGGCAACCTCTCGCTTCATCGCGTCAAAAAGCAACATTCATCATTATACACAATTAAAAAGAATTCCGCAAGTCTTTTAGCGAAATTCTATTGAATGCTTTTATTATTATAGTAAATGACACTCTAAATTGCAAGGGATAGGATAATAGTCAAAACATTTAAATTCAACATCAACCAAACATCATGATTGCAATCCAGCCGAATAATAATAATGGAATATTAAAATGTAAAAACGTCGGAACACATGTATCCCAAATATGGTTGTGTTGGCCATCGGCATTTAGCCCAGCAGTGGGACCTAATGTTGAATCTGATGCCGGCGAACCCGCATCACCTAATGCACCAGCAGTACCAATCAAAGCGATAGTCGCCATTGCTCCAAAACCGAATGCTACACTTAACGGAACAAAGATTGATGCGATAATCGGAATTGTCGCAAATGAAGATCCAATCCCCATTGTTACAATCAATCCTACAACTAACATTAAAAATGCTGCCAAACCTTTATGATCACCTATTATTTGACTTGTACCTTCTACTAGCGATCCAATTTCCCCAGTATCCGTTAACACTTGCGCAAAACCATTTGCAGTAATCATAACAAAACCTACAAATGCCATCATCTGCATGCCTTCGTTTAACAAACCGTCAGCTTCTTTCCATTTCAAAGCACCTGTTAGATATAAAATCACAATCCCCACAAGTGCACCAGCGATCATAGAACCAGTAGGTATTTGAACGGCTAATGTTCCAACTAAAGCGATTACAGTGAAAATAATATTTCTTGTTTTAATCTCTACCTTTGCATCTTCTACCGTAACGATTTGTTCGCGGTATTGGCGTGGTTTTCTGTAAGAAATAAATACAGCAACTAATAAGCCAACTAATAAACCAAGAACAGGAAAGGCCATCGCTTTTGGAATATCACTCATTTCAACTGGCATTCCAGCAATCGTCATTTGTTTGGCGATGATATCTTGGAAAATTGCACCGAAACCAAATGGTAATAAAATATACGGCGCTGTTAAACCAAATGCTAATACACATGCAATCAATCTTCTATCTATCCCCAGCATATTCAATACATGTAAAATAGGTGGAACTAATAATGGAATAAATGCAATATGGATTGGAATTAAGTTTTGAGAGAATACAGCCATCATTAATAAGACTAGGATAACTAACACTTTCACAAGTGCTTTGCGATCAGCCTTCTCATCTTTCTTCATTAAGTTAAGCATACCATTTACGAGTAGCTCTGGAATACCAGTTTTAGAAATTGCTACTGCAAAACCACCGAGCATCGCATAACTCAATGCAATCGTCGCACCGTTACCAAGTCCACTTGTAAACGAAGTAATTGTTTCATTTATTGTAAGTCCGCCAAAAACGCCACCTATTCCTGCACCCACAGTAAGTGCTAGTACAACATTGACACGCAACAAACTCAAGATCAACATAATTAGTATTGCTAAAATAACTGCATTCATTTCATTATCCCTCCATCTACTTCATCATGCTAAAGCAATGAAGTACATTGTTAATTTAACAAATTGTATGGGTCCTGTCAATAGATTTCACAAAAGTATATTTTCATAGCTAAAATGGAAACGTCTTTCTCAACACTCTAATTAATTTCAAATTATACAATCTGAATAAGCTCGACAATTTCAAATACAAAACCAGTACTGGAATTATACAATTAAAATACAAGTTGGAAAAAAGCCTGATTAGTAAATCTCCTATATTTATACGTTAGGATTTGCAAATATATACCGAGAAACAAATAACTCTTTAGCAAATAGCGACAACGAAAGGCGTTCTCTTTGTGTTCCTCAAAAAACGACTTTATTTCACCAACCTAAATTAAATTGAAAAAACTCCCACCGGCGCCGGTGGGAGTTTTAGAAAGTTTAATATTAAAATTAAGCTTCGATTGCTGTTACAACGCCTGAACCTACAGTACGTCCACCCTCACGGATAGAGAAACGTGTACCTTCTTCAAGTGCGATTGGAGCAATTAGCTCTACAGTCATTTCGATGTTATCGCCAGGCATAACCATTTCTACGCCTTCTGGAAGCTCGATAACGCCAGTTACGTCAGTTGTACGGAAGTAGAACTGTGGACGGTAGTTTGAGAAGAATGGAGTGTGACGTCCACCTTCTTCTTTAGATAAAACGTAAACTTCAGATTTGAACTTAGTGTGTGGAACGATTGAACCTGGCTTAGCAAGTACTTGTCCACGTTGGATATCTTCACGAGCAACTCCACGAAGAAGTGCACCGATGTTGTCTCCAGCTTGAGCGTAATCTAATAATTTACGGAACATTTCTACACCTGTAACAGTTGTAGATTTAGCTTCTTCAACGATACCGATGATGTCAACAGTGTCACCAACAGTTACTTCTCCACGCTCAACACGTCCAGTTGCAACTGTACCACGACCAGTGATTGAGAATACGTCCTCAACTGGCATCATGAATGGCTTGTCAGTGTCACGTGGTGGTGTTGGGATGTACTCGTCAACAGCAGCCATTAATTCCATAATTTTATCTTCATACTCTTCAACGCCTTCTAGAGCTTTAAGAGCTGAACCTTGGATTACAGGAATATCGTCGCCTGGGAAGTCATACTCAGATAGTAGGTCACGGATTTCCATTTCTACTAATTCTAGTAATTCTTCGTCGTCAACCATATCACATTTGTTCATGAATACTACTAGGTATGGAACACCAACGTTTTTAGATAATAAGATATGCTCACGAGTTTGTGGCATTGGACCATCAGCAGCAGATACTACTAAGATACCGCCGTCCATTTGTGCAGCACCAGTGATCATGTTTTTAACGTAGTCAGCGTGACCTGGGCAGTCAACGTGTGCATAGTGACGGTTTTCAGTTTCGTACTCGATATGAGACGTGTTGATTGTGATTCCACGTTCTCTTTCTTCTGGAGCGTTGTCAACTTGGTCGTAAGATTGAGCTTCTCCACCTAGTTTCTTAGCTAAAACAGTTGCAATAGCAGCCGTTAATGTTGTTTTACCATGGTCAACGTGACCGATTGTACCGATATTCGCATGCGTTTTCGAGCGATCAAATTTTTCTTTACCCATTATGAAAATCCTCCTTGAATATATAAAGTTTATTTTGATAGGCACTGAAGAAATATTCTTCAGTACCTATAGTTTATTTATACTTGAAATCAACAACAATTACAATTATTGAGCTGAATTCTTTTTAATTACTTCTTCTGCAATTGATTTTGGTACGTCTTCATAGTGATCAAACACCATCGAGAATACTCCACGACCTTGTGTGTTAGAACGTAATGAAGTTGCGTAACCAAACATTTCAGCTAGTGGAACCATTGCGTTAACGATTTGAGAGTTACCGCGTGCTTCCATACCTTCTACACGTCCACGACGAGCAGTTACGTCACCCATGATATCTCCTAAGTATTCCTCAGGGATTTGGATTTCAACTTTCATCATTGGCTCTAGTAGTGCAGGATTTACTTTAGATGCAGCATTTTTCAACGCCATAGATCCTGCGATTTTGAATGCCATCTCGTTCGAGTCAACATCATGGTAAGAGCCATCGAATAAACGAGCTTTAATGTCAATTACTGGGTATCCAGCAATAACACCGTTGTCTAGTGAGTCACGGATACCAGCTTCAACTGAGCTAATGTATTCACGTGGAACTACACCACCAACGATATTGTCGATAAATTCGAAGCCTTTACCTTCTTCGTTAGGTGAGAATTCAACCCAAACGTGACCGTATTGTCCACGACCACCAGATTGACGCACAAACTTACCTTCAACTTCAGCCGCTTGACGGAATGTTTCACGGTAAGAAACTTGTGGCGCACCAACGTTAGCTTCAACTTTGAATTCACGTTTTAGACGGTCAACGATAACGTCTAAGTGTAATTCACCCATACCTGCGATGATAACTTCACCAGTTTCTTCGTCAGTATGTGCTCTGAATGTTGGGTCTTCCTCTTGTAATTTAGCAAGAGCTTCACCCATTTTGTTTTGGTCAGCTTTTGTTTTCGGTTCGATTGCAACAGAAATAACCGGTTCTGGGAATTCCATTGATTCAAGGATAACAGGTGCTTTTTCGTCACATAAAGTGTCTCCAGTACCCGTATCTTTTAATCCAACCGCAGCTGCGATGTCGCCTGAGTAAACAACGTCGATTTCTTCACGAGAGTCAGCGTGCATTTGTAGGATACGACCTACACGTTCACGTTTGTCTTTCGTAGAGTTACGTACGTAAGAACCTGAGTTTAATGTACCTGAGTACACACGGAAGAATGTTAACTTACCAACGAATGGATCCGTCATTACTTTAAATGCAAGTGCCGAGAATGGACCATCATCTTTAGCTGGACGTTCTTCTTCTTCTTCAGTTTCTGGATTAATACCTTTAATCGCTTCGATATCAGTCGGAGCTGGAAGGTAATCAATAACTGCGTCAAGAACTAATTGAACACCTTTGTTTTTGAAAGATGTACCACATACAACCGGATAGAACTCTACTGCTAGAGTTGCTTTACGGATTGCAGTTTTAATTTCTTCAACAGTTAACTCTTCGCCACCAAGATATTTTTCCATAAGATCTTCATCGAATTCAGAAATTGCTTCGATTAAGTTCTCACGGTATTCTTCAGCTTGCTCTAAGTATTCTTCCGGAATTTCTTTGACTTCGATGTCTTGACCTAGGTCATCTCCGTAGAATGTAGCGTTCATTTCGACTAAGTCGATGATCGCATGGAATTGATCTTCAGCACCAATCGGTAACTGGATCGGATGTGCGTTTGCACCAAGACGCTCGCGTAATGTTCCTACAGAATATAGGAAGTCAGCACCAGTCTTGTCCATTTTGTTAATATATACTAAACGTGGAACAGCATAGTTTGTCGCTTGACGCCACACTGTTTCAGTTTGTGGTTCTACACCTGATTGTGCATCAAGAACAGTTACCGCACCATCAAGTACACGTAAAGAGCGTTCAACTTCAACTGTGAAGTCTACGTGACCTGGTGTATCGATGATGTTTACACGGTGACCTTTCCATTGTGCTGTTGTAGCAGCAGATGTGATTGTAATACCACGCTCTTGCTCTTGCTCCATCCAGTCCATTTGAGATGCACCTTCATGTGTTTCGCCGATTTTGTGAATACGACCTGTGTAATAAAGGATACGCTCAGTCGTTGTTGTTTTACCAGCATCGATATGCGCCATGATTCCGATATTACGAGTATTCTCTAAGGAGAACTCTCTAGCCATGTTGTCAATCTCCTTCCACTCTGAATTAGATTTATATGTCGTTTGAGCTTACCAACGGTAGTGAGCGAATGCTTTATTCGCTTCTGCCATTTTATGAAGCTCTTCACGGCGCTTAACTGAAGCACCAGTGTTGTTAGAAGCATCTAAGATTTCGTTTGCAAGACGCTCTTCCATCGTTTTCTCTCCACGTTGACGTGAGTAGTTTACGAAGAAACGTAAACCTAGAGTCGTACGACGGTCTGGGCGAACTTCAACCGGAACTTGGTAGTTCGCACCACCAACACGGCGAGCACGTACTTCAAGTACAGGCATTACGTTTTCTAGAGCTGCTTCGAATACTTCTAATGGATCTTTACCAGAACGTTCTTGAACAAGTTCGAACGCACCGTATAGAATTTTTTGAGAAGTACCTTTTTTACCGTCTACCATCATTTGATTGATAAGACGAGTAACTAATTTTGAATTATAAATTGGATCTGGTAAAACGTCACGTTTAGCTACTGGACCTTTACGAGGCATAGTTATTGTCCTCCTTTCATCTCATACATTTTATCTATTTTATAGAACTAATTATTTTCCTGCTTTAGGTTTCTTAGCACCGTACATTGAACGGCTTTGCTTACGATCAGCAACACCCGCAGTATCTAGTGCACCACGTACTACATGGTAACGAACCCCCGGTAAGTCTTTAACACGTCCACCACGGATAAGAACAACACTGTGTTCTTGAAGGTTGTGACCTTCACCTGGGATATATGCGTTAACTTCTAGTTGGTTCGTTAGACGAACACGTGCGTATTTACGAAGAGCCGAGTTCGGTTTCTTCGGAGTCATTGTACCAACACGTGTACAAACACCACGTTTTTGTGGAGAGTTTACGTTCGTCATAGATTTTTTAAAGCTGTTGTAAGTTTTCCCAAGTGCAGGTGATTTAGAACCTTCCACTTTAGATTTACGAGGCTTACGAACTAATTGGTTAATTGTAGGCATTCTTTTTTTCCTCCTCTCGAGTTCTTTTTAAGACCACACATCCAGGTGGTTCATTTTTAGGGTTAAAACAAGTTCTCATGCAAAATGCATAAAAACGATTTTCAGTAAGCGTTAATCTATATTAGTTGCTCCGACCAGGATGCTCGAGACAATCCAAATCGACTCAGAAGGAACATACTTTACTGGATGGCATGCGTTTCAATAAACTCTAAATAAGTGTATCTACTTTTAGATCTTCATCCCGAAAGATGATCACTTCTTTTACGCATACTTTTGATTAACTTTTACTGTTTGCTTTATACCGCTGATTGTCTTTGATGTCTGCTTGTTTTCAGAAAATATTCAAGTATTCTCCAAAGGACAACCAGATAACTATCAACCTTTAGTATATTATCATCTTTATTTTAGTCTGTCAACACAAAATAATTTAAGTTTACCGTTTTTTCTCCTAAAAAAAGAACCCCTATTACTTTTTAAGGAATTTTGATGAAATCTCACTTAGA